>Ga0307507_10000033_pt1 | contig 193728 bp, 164 predicted proteins | sample 7_EM_MG_FD_207223 | JGI IMG/M metagenome (GOLD analysis project Ga0307507, IMG submission 207223) | Populus trichocarpa ectomycorrhiza microbial communities from riparian zone in the Pacific Northwest, United States - 7_EM | ecosystem: Host-associated > Plants > Roots > Unclassified | place... | reverse complement strand
GGGTGACCATGTCGAACTGGGCCCCGGCGACGGCCGTGAGCGTCGAGTTGCTCAGGTTCGACTGGGTCAGCGCGGTGCCGAAGTAGCGGCTCTGCGCCTCGGCCAGCGCGCGCAGCGTGGTCGCGGCCGAGGCGGGGCCGGCCAGGACCAGTGCCCCGGTCGTGGCGGCCACGGCCGCGACGGTGCCGGCGGCCAGCGCCCCGCGCAGCCTGCGGCGGCCGGGTCGGCCGGGTCCGGGTCGATCAGCTCCGATACCGACACCGATGTCGATCTCCATGGCGCTCGTCCCTTTCCGTGCCGGCCCGGCCGACTGGCCGCGAACCGGCGGACTGTCGAAACATTTCGGATTCGCGACGCTCCGCCGCGACTCCCGTGACGCTAGATCTGCCGGTCGAACCCGGTCAAGCAGCAGCTCAGATCACTGGAAATGTTCCGTACTCGGGACTGAAATTTTCACAGGGACTCGCGGGTTTCCCGGACTCCTCAGCCGCCTTAGCGTGTCCGTCCGAGACGAACGAGCCGGTGCCGGCCGCACATCGGCGCCGACCCGTCCGCCCCGGACGGACACTCCCCTCTTGCATCCCTCACCGCGCCCCCGCTTCGGGATGCGCCGCGAAGAACCCCCAGATCAGCTCGGTCGCGTTGAGCGCGTTCGACGGCGGATCTGTGCCGAGCAGGCGCTGGAGCACCGGCTTGGGCGTGCTGCCCGGCCACTGGTGCCCCGCTCCCGCGATCGTGACCAGCTCGACCGCCCGCCCGTCCGGGCAGGTCGCGCTGGAGGTGGTGACCACGCCGGCGACCGTGGTCACCGGTGCGGCGCACCGGTCGGTCACGCGCCAGTCGGCGATGACCGTGGGCACGGCGGGTCCGTCGATGTGCGCGGATCCGTCGCCGGGACCGCCGCCGTACGGGATGTTGCGGTCGGCGGTGCCGTGGACGTGGATGACCGAGACCGGCGCGGGCGCGGGGCAGGAGCCCAGCAGAGTCGCCGAGTCCGGGCCGATCGCCGCGAACAGCTTCGTGTCGCAGGCCAGCCGATAGGCCATCAGCCCGCCGTTGGAGATCCCGGTCGCGTAGACCCGGGCCGGGTCGACGGGCACCTCGGCGCGCACGGTCGAGACCATCGCCGAGATGAAGGCGACGTCGTCGACCCCGTTCTTCACCGGGTTTCCGCAGCAGCCGCCGCCCGTGTTCCAGGCGTGGTCCACCCCGTCGGGGTAGGCCACCAGGAAGTGTCCGGTCCTGGCCTCGGCGTCCCAGCCGTAGTAGCTCTCGGCCTGCGCGGCGGTGCCGTAGCCGCCGTGCAGCATGACCACCAGCGGGGCCGGATCGGACATCCCGGCCGGGCGGTAGAGCCGGAAGCCGCGCTTGCGGCCGCCGGCCTCGATGCTCTGCGTCGAGGATCCGACCGGGATCCGGACGCCGTTCGCCTCAGGACTTGTACCCGTACCCGTACCAGCAGCCGGGTTGGTGCCCGCAGCGGCGGACCCGCCGCTCACCGCCGACCGGTACGCGAGCGAACAGCTGAACGCGAGCGCGAGTACTGCGACGGTTACCAGTCCCGCCTTTTGTACGCGCGAGACTCGCACCACTGCGACCTCCAACGGTCCAGCCGTCACACCGTGACACGAACATGTCTGTATGGCCTGCCTCTGCTACTTCAGCGCCGCACGCAGTTGCTTCGCGTCGGCGCGCGCCTGGACCAGGTCCTTGCGGGCCGTCTTCGCAGCGCTCACCAGCGGTGCGAGTTCGGCGTGGATCGCGGTCGCGTCGGGCCCGGGCTGGATCGCCAGCAGGGTTGCCACCTGCCCGGTGCTCGCCGTGCGCGCCGCCTGGATCTGCGCCTGCAGGTCGGCCAGTTCGGACTGCTCGGCGGCTGTGCCGCCGCCCGGGGCCGCGGCCAGCTTGGTGGCGAGCGCGTCGTGCGCCTGCTGGAGTGTGGTCTCGGCGGCGGCCTCGACGTCGAAGGCGGTGGTGAGCCGGACCTTCGGCGCGACCAGCATGTATACGCGGTAGTCGTCGATCATCGCGGTCTCGTCGGCGCGGACGGCGGCCGCCGTGGTCTCGGTGGGGATCTTGTCGTGCAGCGCTGTCATAGCACTGAGGTCGGCGTCGATCAGGCTGTCCAGGGCGGAGCGGTCGGCGCTGGTCAGGTGCGCCGCGTCGGTCACGGCGAGCCGGAGCGCGTGCAGGGTGGCCAGCCGGCCGTCGACGCGCGCGGTGGCCAGCGTCTGGGCCGCGTTCAGGCCCTGGTTCGCGCCGTCGGCCGCGGCCTGGGCCTGCGCCGGCAGCGCTACCGTGGCGGCCGCCGTGGCCAGTGCTGCGGTGGCGGCGGTCACGCCGAGGCGGGTGAAGCTGTTCACGGTGGTTTCCTGCTCTCTCCCGTATCAGGGATCGGATGGTTCAGCCGCCGTCGGACGGGCTCTGGGTGGCCTGCGCCAACGCCGAGTCGAGCCCGGACAGCTGCCCGTCCACCGCGTTCAGGTCGGAGTCGATACCGGCGTCCGAGGGGGCGGACGCGCCGCCCGTGGTCGCGCTGACGACGGCGCCGGCCCCGTTCACCGGGGCGGCGCTCGTGGTCGCGCTCGGACTCACCGGGGTCAGCACGCCGTCGGCGGGCTGCTGCGAGACCGCGCCGTGCGCCTGGCAGCCTGCGAGCACCGCCGCGCACAACACCGCCGACCCGAGCACCGAGGTGACTCCGGCCACCGACCTTCCGGCCGCTCGTCTCACCGTTCCTCCAACTGAATTCGCTGTGAACTAGTCAGACTTTCGCAGCGTGGTTGTAAGAACCCGGTAAGTATGCGAACGGTCGCGACAGCGCCCCCGCGGTGTAGTTTCTCGCCAGTCCCCCGCTGCCGCCTGCAGCTCTTCGCTACTCTCCGCCGCTCCCTGCCACTCCTTGCTATTCCCCGTTACGCCCTTTCGCGCAGCGCGAGGTCGAGCAGTCCCGGGAAGCGGCGGTCGAACTCCGCGCGCCGCAGCCGGTTCACCCGCTTGGTGCCGGCGTCGCGCTGCTCGAGGATCCCGGCGGCGCGCAGCACGCCCAAGTGGTGGCTGAGCGCAGCCTTCCCGATCGGCACGTCGAGGCTGCCGCAGGTGCGCGACCAGTCGGCCGAGCCGGCCAGCTCGCGGACGATCCCGAGGCGGACCGGATCGGCCAGCGCGGCCAGGGCCGTCTCCAGGGCCACCTGGTCCGGGTGGGTGTGCTCGGGCGCCGGGCGGTTGCCCCGCCCCGTAGCCTCACTCGCCGACATGCCTGTCATCGTCCCTTCGACCTGCTCGGTCCCGGACCGGTTGCCCGGCCGCCGGGGCTTTGGAAGAATCCGTACGCTCGACGTGTTCGCATGACGTCGAACATTGTGGGGCGGCGGGGCATTCCCGGCGAGGGCGGGCGAGACGGGCGACCCGGGCGGGACCCGAGACGCCGATACGTACGTGGGAAGGGGCGGAACATGCGCACGATGGTGACGATGGTGGTCGAGCAGTACGGCGGACCCGAGGCCATGGTGGCGGCCGAGCGGCCGGAACCGGAGCCGGCGGCGGGGCAGATAGCGATCCAGGTCGCCTACGCGGGGGTGAACTACGCGGATGTGATGGCCCGGCGCGACGGCTACCAGGTGTCCGCGCTGCCGCTCGTCCCCGGGCTGGAGGTCTCCGGCACGGTGCGGGCGCTCGGCCCGGGCGTCGGCGGTTTCCAGGTCGGGCAGGAGGTGGCGGCGTTCATCCCTTCCGGCGGCTACGCCGAGGTGGCGCTCGCGGACCTGCACTGCGTGTACGCGCTGCCGGACGGCACCGACCTGCGCGAGGCGGCGACCTGGCTCGCGGTGCTGCCGAGCGCGTACGCGCTGATCCACGAGGTCGGACGGCTGGCGGCGGACGAGTCAGTGCTCATCCACAGTGCGGCCGGCGGGGTCGGCAGCGCGGCGGTCCAGTTCGCCCGCGCGGCCGGAGCCGCGGCGGTCTACGGCGTGGTGTCCTCGGGCGAGAAGGTCGCCTACGCGCTCAAGGCCGGCTACGACCGGGTCTTCGTCGGCGAGGAGTACAAGGCCGGGATCCCCGAGGCCACCGCGGGCCGCGGCGTGGACTTGATCCTGGACCCGGTAGGCGGCGACACGCTGCGCGCGAACCTGGGGCTGCTGGCCCGCTTCGGCCGCGTCGTGTCGTACGGGAACGCGGGCGCGCAGGAGCTTTGGCAACTCGGTCCGGGCGACCTGTACCCGCGCTCGCAGGGCGTGTTCGGGTTCTCCCTGCGCACCCTAGGCCGGGAGGACCCGGCGCGGCTGCGCCGCATCACCGAGCAGGCGCTCCAACTGGCGGCGAAGGCCGGCGTGAAGCTGCCGATCACAGCCGAGTTCCCGCTCACGGAGGCGGCAGAGGCACACCGCCTCCTGGAGGCGCGCTCGACCACCGGCAAGCTGGTACTGCGCATCGCAGAGGGCTGAGGAGGCCGAGGTCGCGTCGCTGCGTCATGCCTTCGCTGCGTCATTCCGTCACTGCGGCAGCACGGCGCCGAGCACAGCAGCCAGTTCCGCCTCGCTCGCATTTCCACCGCTGCAGATGACGCCCACGGTCCCGCCCGCGTACTCCTCGCGCCGCGCCAGCGCCCCGGCCAGCGCGGCGGCTCCGGCCCCTTCAGCCATGGTGTGCGCGGTGCTGATCAGCAGCCGTTGCGCGGACCGGATCTCCGTGTCGTCGAGCAGCAGGAAGTCGTGCAGGCCTGCCCGCATCATCCGCTGCGGCAGGTCAAAGGCGCGGCCGGTGGACAGGCCCTCGATCGTGGTCTGATTCGGCCGGTCCACCGAGGTCCCGGCGCGCCAGGACTCGTACGCGGACGGGGCTTGGGCCGACTGCACGCCGATCACCCGGCAGCCCGGCGCGACCGCCTGCGCGGCGAGGCAGGCCCCGGCCGCTCCGGTGCCCGCGCCGACGGGCACGAACAGCGCGTCGAGCCGGGGTGCGACCTCGAACAGCTCCAACGAGGCGGTGGCCACTCCGGCGATCAACTTCGGCTCGTCGCCGGAGTCCACGTAGTAGGCCCCGGTTTCGGCCGCGATCCGCGCCGCGATGTCCCGGCACTCGTCGAAGACCGCGCCGCGCAGCACCAACTCGGCGCCCAGCGCGCGCACCGCCGCGGCCTTGACCGGATTCGCGTTCTCCGGCATGACGATCGTGCACGGGGCCCCGAACTGCCGGGCGGCGTAAGCGACGGACTGGGCGTGGTTGCCCGTGGACGCGGCGATCACGCCGCCGGTCCGCTGCTCCGGCGAGAGCGAGGCGAGCAGCGTGAGCCCGCCGCGCACCTTGAACGCGCCGACCGGCTGGGTGTTCTCGTGCTTGACCCAGACGGTCGCGCCAACCACCGAGTTGAGCACGGGGTAGCTCCACGCGGGAGTCGGCGGCAGGTAGGCGGCCAGGACGCGGCGAGCCTCAAGCACGTCGGCGAAGGTCGGCGGCTCGATCCCGGATGCGGAGGGTGCGGCAGGTGCGGAGAGCGCGGCGGGTGTAGCGGGCGTGGACGGAGACGTCGTCTGCATACCGCGATCCTCGCCAGACCATCCGCAACTGTCCACCTCATTGGGACACGTGCAAGTTCACACGTGTCCACTTCAGGGAGACAGCGGCGGCGCGAAGCACAGCGCCGGCCGCACACAGGAGGAGCACTATGAACAGCCCGAAGCTTGAGATCGAGACCCCCGCCGACGAACCGGTGATCACCTTCTGCCGCTTCGTCAAGGCCCCGCCGGAGTTCGTCTTCCGGGCCTACACCGAGCCGGAGCTGCTCAAGCACTGGTGAGGGCCGCACTACCTGGAGATGACGGTGTGCGAGGTCGACCTGCGGGTCGGCGGAACCTACCGCTTCGTGCACCGCGCCCCGGACGGCCAGGAGTTCGGCTTCCACGGCTCGTACCGCGAGGTCGAGGCGCCGCACCGGCTGGTGAACACCTTCGTCTTCGACGGCGCTCCGGAACACGAGGCGTTGGACTCGGCCGTCTTCGAGGAGGTCGACGGCGGCACGATGGTGATCGGCCGTTCGGTGCACGAAAGCATCGAGGCCCGGGACCTGCACGTCGCCAGCGGCATGGAGCAGGGAATGACCGAGACTTATGAGCGCCTTGACGAGTGGGCCGCAACGCAGCAGGCGGCTTGAGCCTGAGTCCGCGTGGCTGTCGTCGCCGCGCGAACTCAGGTTCTGGCTCAAGACTCTGCGGTCACATCACGGCCGCTGGCCCACCCGGTCGACGATCGCCAGCTTCAGCACGGCGGAGACGCCGGTGAACGGGCCGACCGGGCTGGTGGTGTCGATCGGATTGGTCGGGCTGGCCGATGCGTCCGGATACCCCGCGCCGCTCGCGCTACCCGCGCCGTTCGCGCCGACTGAAGTGGAGCCGGAGGTGTTCGGGCCGGCCGAGGCGGAGGCCACGACGGGACTCGGCGGGCTGCCCGCGACGACCGGGGCGCCGGCACCTGCGTGTGCGGTCGCCTCCCCGATGAACTGGTACGTCTTCGGGTCGAAGAGGAGCGCGCTGCTGCCGCCGAGTTCGGTACGGGCGACCGCGATACCCACTCGGCCGGATGCGTCGGCCACGTTCTGCCGCACGAACACGCCTGGGATCTCGGCCACCGCGTTGAACAGCGCTGCGAGCGACGCCGGGGGCAGATACGACGACCTGATCAGATCTCCCGCGACGACGAACGCCTCCTGATCGGTCGCGCGAACGCCCGGCCGGAGCGGGATCGTGTAGAGGTACTTGTACATCCCGGCGGTCGTCGTCGGCAGGTCGTCCCGGTACGCCGGGATCGGCTTGCACGGGATCGGCTTGCCGTCGAGGCCGTTGCCGCCGGGAGCGGAGGCCGCGAGCATGCCGTTGATGCAGCCCGGGTACGGATCGTCGACCACCACCGCGCCGGTCTTCACGTTCACCACCCTGGTCCATCCGTTTCGGGTGCCGTCGACCGACAGCCACTCTTCCTGGATCACGTTCGGATGATTGGTGCTGCCGTCCCCCCAGGCTGCGTAGCTCTTGATGTATACGAACTGGTTCTTGTTCGCCTTCAGGACGGGCGCGTTCGCCGCCACGGTGGCGGCGTGCGTCAGGATCTCCTGGGCCTGTGCGGTGGCCGGCGGGGCGGCGCTGCCCACACGCAACGTCGGCACGGCCACCAGGACCCCGGCCAGGCCGACGGTGGCCACGGCCGCGAGCGTGAACCGCCGGGTCGGGCGGCGCAGGACGGGCAGCACGCGGCGGCCCGGGCGCTCCGCCATCGCCATCAGGACCCTGCTGCGCAACCGGGCGGGCGGGCGCGGGGACGCCGGATCGAGGGCGGCCCCCAGGTCTTCGAGCTCTGCGAGCAGGTACGGATCGTTCATCGTCACTCCTGTGTCGGTAGCGTTGTCGGAAGTGCTGCCGGTCGTACTGTTGGTCGTGCAGGCGGTCGTGCAGTCGGTGCTGCGGTTGCTCCTCTGCGCGCGGCTGCACCCCGGCCCGGGTCGGCGGAGTCGGCAGAAGAGGTCATGGTGACGCCGGTCGGGTCCTTGCCGCCGAGCGCGTCGCGCATCTTGCGCCGGGCCCGGTTGAGCCGTGAGCGCACGGTGCCGACCGGGATCTCCAGCGCCAGCGCGGCCTCCTCGTAGCTCAGGCCGCCCCACGCGATGATGAGCAGGGTGTTGCGATCCCCGGCGGACAGCCGGGCCAGCGCGGCGGCCAGTTCTCCCCGGGCGGCCTGCGCGCCGACGTCGGCGACCACCTGCTCGGCCAGCCCGTCCACCGGGCCGTCCACGGCGGAACGGGCCAGCGCGCGGTACCGGGCGGCCTCGCCGCGCCGGCGCCGGGCTATCTCCTTGGTCAGGATGCCGAACAGCCACGGCCTCGCCTCGGGCCGTGCGCGGTCGTATCGGTGCCGGGCCTGGAACGCGGCCAGGAACGCGGAGGCGACCACGTCCTCGGCGCTCTCCTCACCCAGCCGCCGGTACGCGTAGCGGTAGAGGACCGCGCTATGTCGCTCGTAGAGGACGGCGAACTGTTCGGGTTCGTCCAGCGAGAGCGCGATCACCTCGCAGTCCGGCAGCGGTCCGGCCCGATCCGGCGCCCCGGACCCGGTCGCGGCCGACCGGTTCGGCGACAGCTCCACGGGTTCTCCCCTCGGAAGTCTCGGAAGTTGCGATAGGTCTCCCTGTATCGCCGCTGCGCCCCGATCGGGTTCACGGCCCGGCTCCACCGCCACCACGCCGTCGAACCACGTCCTGCCGCGCTCCGTGGTGAAGTACGCGGCTTGCCAAGCACTCCCGGACCCGGAAGGGTACCTGTCCACGGCTCGGCGCCTGCGAGGAACTCGGGAGGGCACGCGTGGCACTCGGCGAACAATCCGGCCGTCGGCGGCGGCGTGCCAGGATACGAATACGCCCGGTCTACGTGCTCTTCAGTGCTCTGCTGGCCGGCGCGACGTTGATCGGGGCCGTGTACGCGACGCAGGGCGCGTCGTGTCCCAAGGCCCTCGCCGCGTCCGCCGCGACTACTGGGCAGGCCACCCACTACATGCTGACCTCCGGCGGCGGAAACTGCTCGTATCCCGGGCCGCCGGCCGACGGCCTCTTCGTCGCGCTCTCCCCCGGCGAGTACGCCTCGGGCGCGGCCTGCGGCGAGTATCTCGACGTGACCGGGCCCGGCGGCACCGTGCGCGTCGAAGTCATCGATCAGTGCCCTGAATGCGCCGCCGGGCACATCGACCTGAGCGAGACCGCGTTCGCCCGGCTCGCGCCGCTGGTCAAGGGAATCGTCCCGATCACCTATCGCCGGGTACTGAATCCGACGCCGCCCGGTCCGCTCTCGCTGCGGGTCAAGGAGGGCTCCTCGGCGTACTGGCTGGCGCTGCTGGTGATGGACCACGGCAATGCACTGACCCGCGTCCGGGTCTCCTCGGGCGGCGGCGCGTGGCACGACCTGACCCGCGCCAGCTACAACTACTGGATCTACGCGTCCGGCCTCGGTTCCGGTCCGTTCACGGTCGCGATCACCGACGACCAGGGGCACACGGCCACGGTCGGCGGCGTGAAGCTGGAACCCGGCGTCGTGCAGAGTTCCACGGTGTACATGTACGGCGCGGGCAGTACGGCAATCGAGCCCACTCATACGGCCACGCCGAGCCACTCCGCCTCCGCGTCGGCCCCACCGTCCGCGTCACCCAGCGCCAGCGTGACGCCTTCGACCACGTCAGCCGCCGTCGCGCAGTCCTCCGTCGCCGCGAGCGACACGACGTCGGGCGCCTCGGGGGTGACCAGCCGCTCGGCCGGGTGTCTCTAGACTTGGCTGCAATGCTCTTGAGAACCCGGCTCCGGCGGCCGCACCTGCACGCCCCACGTGTCCGTCACGTCCCCCGCGCCCTCCGTTCCCTCCACGCCCTCGACCTCGTGGCGCTCGGCCTGCTCGCTGCGGGCGGGTTGTGTGTGGCCACCGGGGCGCTGCCCCGCTCGGACACCTCGGCGCTGCTGCACCGGGTCCTGCCGCTGCTGCTGTTCCTCGGGACCGTGATCATCCTGGCCGAGCTCACCGGCCGGGCCGAGACCTTCGATGTGGTCTCGACCCGCCTGGCGATCGCCGGGCGCGGCCGGTACTGGCTGCTGTTCGTGCTGTGCGTGCTGCTCGCCACCGTCACCACGGTGGGCCTGAACCTGGACACCACCGCCGTGCTGCTCACCCCGATCATGCTGGCCATGGCGGACCGGGTCGGGCTGCCGCTGCTGCCGTTGGCGATGACCACGGCGCTGCTGGCGAACACGGCCAGCCTGCTGCTGCCGGTCGGCAACCTGACCAGTCTGCTGGCCGCGAACCGGGTCGCGCTCAGCCCGGCCGCCTTCTCGGCGCGGATGGCCGCGCCCGAGGCGGCCAGCGTGGCGGTGACGATGGCGGTGCTCTGGCTCGCCTACTGGCGCCGGTCGCGGCGCGGCGGGGCCGAGCGTTACGCGTTGCCGTAGCCGCTGCGCCCGCGCGATCCAGTGCTGTGCGCGGTGGCCGGGGCGGCCTGCGTACTGTTCGTGGCTGCGATCCTGGCCGGCGCGCCGCTCGGGGTGGCCTCGGCCGCCGCGGCGACCGTGACAGTGCTCGCATTCGCCCGGCGCGAGCGCGCCGCACTGCGCTGGTCGCTGCTGCCGTGGCGGCTGCTGGCGCTGGTGACCGGCATGTTCCTCACTGTGCAGACGCTCAGCGTGCACGGGCTAGGTGCGCTGGTGGCCCGGCTGGTCGGCGGATCGGACTCGCTGCTCGGGCAGCTGCGCGCGGCCGGGACCGGGGCCGCGCTGGCCAACCTCGTCGACAACCTGCCCGCCTACCTCGCGGGCGAGAGCGCGGTGCCCGCGGCCAACCACGACCAGTTGCTCGCGCTGCTGATCGGCACGAACGCCGGGCCGCTGGTCACCGCGTGGGCATCCCTGGCGACACTGCTCTGGTACGAGCGCTGCGCCGCGTTCGGCCTGGTGATCCCCAAGGCGCGAGTTGCGCTGAACGGGGCCGTCCTCGCGGTGCTCGCCGTCCTCGCCGCGACGTTTGCGCTGGCTGTCACCGCCTGAGCTCCGCTCCAGAGCCGCGCGCGGGATCTTCGAAACCGAGGGCGCGGTACGAACCCGGGGCCCGCCACCCGGGCATAGCATCGTGGGCACAACGACGACACGGGAAGGCAGTGGCAACAGAGGGTGGCGAAGAGGACGACGCACGGGGGCGTTGACGCGGAGCGCGCCACGGTCAAGGACGTGGCGGCGCGCGCGGGGGTCTCCACCGCGACCGTCTCCCGGGTCCTCTCCGGCGACTACCCGGTCTCCACGGCGACCCGGGCCAAGGTGCAGCGGGCGGTGCGCGACCTCGACTACGTGGCGAACGCGCAGGCCAGGGCGCTGAAGGGATCCGGACCCAAGCTGGTCGCCTTCGTGCTGGAGGACGTGACCGGCCCGTCCTTCGCGTACGTGGCCAAGGGCGTCGAACAGCAGGCCACGGCCGAGGGCAGGCTGTGCCTGGTCTGCACCACGCACGGCGATCCGGCGCGCGAGCTGGCCGTCATCGAGGCGATGCGCGCACAGCACGCGGACGCGGTGATCCTGGTCGGCGGCGGTTCGTTCGGCGCGGAGCACCAGGCCCGGATGGCCTACTTCGCGCACGCGCTGGAGAGGTCGGGCTCGCGGCTGGTGCTGGCCGGTCGGCCGCCGCTGGGCGGGGACGTGCCCGCGACCGTCGTCGAGTACGACAACGAGGGCGGCGCGTACGGGATGACCAGCTACCTGCTCTCCCAGGGGCACCGGCAGATCGTCTTCCTCGGCGCGCAGGACGACCACACGACCAGCCGCGACCGGGTCACCGGCTTCACCCGGGCGCACCAGGCGTACGGCCTGCCCGCGGGCACCGTCCTGCCCGGCGTGTTCACCCGTGATTCGGGCTATGCGCAGGCCAGACGGCTGCTGGACTCGCGCGAGCCGTTCACCGCGGTCTTCGCGGCCACCGACGTCGTCGCCTCGGGCGTGCTCCAGGCGCTGCGCGAGGCGAGCCTCCGGGTCCCCGAGGACGTGTCAGTGGTCGGATATGACGACGTCCCGCTGACCCTCGACCTGGTGCCCGCGCTGACCACCGTGCACGTGCCCACCGAGGAGCTCGGCCGCACCGCCGTCCGGCTGGCCCTGCACCCCGAGGAGCGCCAGCACGTCGTGCTCGGCACGCACGTAGTCATCCGCGACTCGGTCGCCCGCGTCCCGATGAAGGACTGACCGGACGCCGAGTCGCGGATAAGGGCTCCTACAAACTCAGGGCTCTCACAAACTCAGCCGCCGAGCTCGGGGACGACCTGCTCGACGAACAGGTCGAGGCCCGAGCGGTCGTAGGCGAGCTCGGAGAAGTACAGGATCGCGTAGGTCATGCCGAAGCCCTCGGCCTCGGTCAGCCGCTGCGCGATCTGCTCGGGGGTGCCGACCAGCGGCCCGCCGCTGTAGTTGCGCATCGTCTCCTCGAGCTTCTCCGGCGTGAGGTACGGGGCGAAGTGCGAGCGCATCCAGGCCAAGCGGTCCTGCACGTCCTTCTCGGTCTCGCCGATCACCACGTTGTAGTTGCCCGAGCGCACGATTGCGTCGTAGTCCGTACCCACCTCGGCGCAGTGCGCGGCGAGGATCTCCGACTTGCGCTTGAACACCTCGGGCGTCGCGTCGAAGTTGGTGTAGGCGGCGTACTTCGCGGCGATGCGCAGCGTCTTCTTCTCGCCCCCGCCGGCGATCCACAGCGGGATGCCGCCCTCCTGCAGCGGCAACGGACGCGAGATCGCGCCGTCCACCTGGTAGTACTTGCCGTCCAAGGTGGCGGTGCCGGTGCTCCACAGCTGGCGCATGATCTGCACGCCCTCGTCGAGCATGCCGAGCCGCTCGCCCGCGGTCGGGAAGCCGTAGCCGTAGGCCCGCCACTCGTGCTCGTACCAGCCGCCGCCGATGCCCATCTCGGCCCGCCCGCCCGAGATCAGGTCGACGGTGGCCGCCACCTTGGCCAGGTAGGCAGGGTTGCGGTACCCCATGCAGGTGCACATCTGGCCGAGCCGCACCCGGCTGGTCGCGGCGGCAAAGGCCGCCATCAGCGTCCACGCCTCGTGCGTGGCCTCGTCGGTCGGCACCGGAACCGTATGGAAATGGTCGAAAACCCAAATTGATTCGAAGGGCCCGTCCTCGGCCGCCCGCGCGACCTCCAGCATCGTCGTCCACTGTGCGGCGGGATCGATGCCGGTCAGATCCAGCCGCCAGCCCTGCGGTACGAACAGTCCTAAGCGCATGGTCTCCACCCTAGCGACCGAGATCAAACTCGGGCCACCACGTGTGAAGGGTGCGGGAAACCTTGGGCAGCGGAGACGCGACGGCCCCCGCAGCCGAGGAGCGCTGCGGGGGCCGTGGGACGAGCCGCGAACCGAGAACTGCTTAGACCTGCGGGCCGATCGGACCGGCCATGGTGCGGGCGGTCACGAGCGGCTTTGTCGTGGTCACCTTCGGGGTGACCGTGCTCGGAGCGACCGCGCTCGGGCCGGCCTTGCCGACCACGGTGCCGACCTTGTGGTAGCTGGCCGCCCAGGCCCTGATCTTCATCAGGGCGTTCGGGGCCAGCTTCACCAGGTGCGACGGCGCGTAGAAGTGGTAGCCGTAGTGGAGGCGCGCGTTGTTGTGCGCGTCCACGGTGGCCTCGTCGGTGGCGGTGGGCGCCGTGGCGACCAGGCCCATGTGGCTCGCCGTGCCGTCGGGCGCGAGGTAGGTCACCACGTAGTCGCCGGGCTGGGCGTCGGCCTCGTCATCGCCCATGTCGATGCCGATCCCGCTGTCCATCAGGTAGTCGTAGATGTTGTTGTACTGCGGCAGCACCGAGATCAGCAGCAGGTCGTAGACCTTGCCGTTGGGCGCGGTGTAGTGGAAGTACGCGTCCTGCGGCGCGTCCGGGCTCAGCCCGGGGATCAGCCCGGCCGCGGCCATGGAGCGCGCGACGAACTCGGCGCACTGGTACTGCTCCTGGCCCGAGCCGAAGGCGACCGGCGTGGGGTCGTTGTAGGCGGTCCAGTTCCAGTGCGCCTCGGCGAAGTTCACCTCCTGATACCGGGTTATCTGGTCGAACCAGCTCATGGGCGCGACGGTGCTGGCGCCGACGGCGGCCTTCTGTGCGGCGAAGGCGGGAGCGGCCAGGGCCGCAGGCCCGGCGCAGACCACCCCGGCCACGATCGCAGCGGCGGTCAGACGCCTGCGATAGGTGTGCGTCACTCTGAAGTTTCCCTTGCTTGAATGTCCCCGCGGCCGAGGAGCCGCACTGAACCAGCCGCGTGGTGGACCAAGTTCCAAACCCGTATCGGCGGCTCCTCGCGTATCAGAACGCCGACAGCGCCGCTTTGGTTGCACGGCGGCTGGTTGACCCGAGTCGAGTCAGCCCTTTGACGCGGCGATGTGAACCCGTACCGTCGTGCCGTCCTGCGCCGTGGACCGGATCTGCACCAGATCGCACACCTGGTTGGCGATCCACAGGCCCGCGCCGCCGTCGGCGCCGGGGTCGGGGCGGCGGCGGCCGATCAGCGGATCGGCCACCAGCCCGCGGTCGTGTACCTCGCAGATCAGCTCACCGGAGTCCTGCCACAGCCGCAGCGTCCCGGTGCCGCCACCGTGCCGGATGCTGTTGCAGACCAGCTCGTTGGCCACCAGGACCAGATCCTCGGCCCGCAGCTCCGAGACCCGCGCCGCGCTCGCGTGCGCCGCCACCAGCCTGCGGATGCGCGCGAGGTCGGCCAGGCCGAAACCGGTCTGGTAGAGCGAATCCGGCGGTGCGGGAAGCGGCTCGGCGAGCAGTGCGGCGTGGATGACCCCCGGGTCCGGATGGTGGTGATCCGGGTAGCTGTCACTCTCGGTGCGGACGCCCGCGCGCACGACCGCGGGGTGCGTGCGATGCGCCTGGTCGACCACGTCCGTAGGCAGGCTCTCGAGGTCGTACGGGCAGAGCAGTGACCAGCCGGGGCCACCGTCGAAGGCTGAGTTGAGCAGCTGCTCGTGTTGCTGGCACTCCGCGATCTCGGCCCCCGTGCGCCCGGCCCAGATCGGCTCGCCGACGCCGCGGAAGGCGCGCCCGCTCGGCGCGTGCTCGGCAACCCAGTCCCGCCAGGCCGGGATGATCCGGGCCGGATTGCGGCCGACCGCCTCCATGTCGAGGAAGCGCACCCGCCGGGCGTCCGGCCCGAGCTCCTCGCGCAGCAGGGCGAGCCGGGGCGCGATCACGGCCACCAGGATGGGCTCGTCCGCGTCGAGGGCGTCGCGGATGAACGCGGCGGCGCCGGAGACGAACTGCGCCGTGCCGTGGTAGAGCATGGCCTCGTGCCTGAACGGGACCGCGCTCGACGGCCCGCGTCCCGGGGACTGACCGGTGTTCATGTACAGCAGACTCCACGTTCGGGTGCCACCGACTACCCCGATTGTCGCATTGCATTCCCGACCGGGGCGCAGCGGCTCGTGTCGACGCAGACGCCGATGACGGAGAACGATGCCGGAGAACACTGCCACGCTACGTCCTGCACGCCGCTAGGGAGTGGGTACTCCGATCTTCGGCGCGATGATGGGCGCCAGGTGCTGGGCCACCTTGACGTGCCCGGCGTCGTTGGGATGCCCGTCCCCGTCGGCGTAGTCCACGTTGACCGTCAGCCAGCCCTCGGTGTTCACGAAGTACACGTTCGCGTCCCCCGCTGCGTTGCGGGCGGCGACCGCAGCTTTGGTCTCGGCGACGTACCGCTGCTTGAAGGTCTCCATCGCGAAGATCGCGGCGCCGGGGTACTTGGCCCGGATCGCCTGCAGGAAGGTCGTGTACGAGGACTGGAACGTCGCCGAACCGACCCCGTGCCCGATGTCGTTGGTGCCCAGATTGATCACGACCGCGCTCGCCTGGTACTTGGCGAAGTTCCACGCGGTGGTCCCGGTGCTGCCCAGGTCGAAGAACTGGCTCGCCTGGCCCACGCAGCCGGTGGCGGCGACCAGGCAGTATCCGGCCCGCGCGATCTGGGTGTGGCGCACCCCGAGCATTTCGCCGAGCACCCAGCCGTACGCGGACAGCGCCAGCTTCGAGTCCAGATAGCCGGCGGTGATCGAGTCCCCGACGAACTCGATCAGCTTGGCCTGCGCGGGCGGCGCCACCGTGTGGGCGCCCGCGTCGAGGGTGAGGCCCTGGAAGACCACGTCCCCGGAGCGGTAGGAGACGCGCAGGCTGTGGGTTCCCGCCGCCAGCGGCGTCGGCGTCAGGTTCACCGTGCCGCGGACGCCCGCGTAGAAGGCGTCGGCGCCGCCGTCGATGCTCGCGTAGATGTTGACCGCGTTGCGCTGGGTCAGCCTGACCGTCGTGCCGGTGAACCGGGTCAGCAGGTACGCGCCAGTCCACTGCGGCACGTACGCGGTGGAGGTCGTGGTGTCCCAACGGCCCACGTAGGCGATGTTCGGGTCCACGGGACTGCCCACGGTCGCGGCGAGGGCCGGTCCCACGCCCGGGGAGACCAGCCCGAGCACCAGCGCGGCGAGCGTGCCGAGCAGTATGCGATGCCTGATCCTCATCGGAGCCCCTCGGGCATATGCGCCGTCCTAGTGCCGCATCGCGGTTCGGTTCCGGTCCGCCCCGGAAAGGTGCGCCGCAGTGCAGTTCGGTGTCAAGCAACCCGAATCAGCGCGAACCGTCAGAGCACGCATTCTGATCGTCGGCGACGTTGATCCGTCATCTGTCGGCGTATACGCCGTGTATCGCCCGACCTGGGCCGAGCGCGTCCGGCGCGATCCGGTGGCCGATCGAACGCTCAGTGTTCGATGACGATCGCGGTGGCCTGAACATATCCGCACACGTCAGCGGCCCCGCGACCAGCCATGACAGTTTCACCGGAGGTGTCGACGAGTATTGACGAGAGGGCGGTAGCGCGTTTCCATCCATTACCGCCGGAACACTTCCGGCGCAGGGGTCCGCGCACGCGTCGACCACACCCACAGGAGTCCCGATGGACGAGATCGACCGCCGCTCCTTCACCGCCCTGGCCGCCGGAACCGCCGCCTCGCTCGCGCTGCCGTGGCGGCCCGGCGCTCTCGTCCGCCCTGGGGCCGGGCCCGCGCGGGAGGCCCCCGTGGCGGTCGACCCCGCCGTCTCGCACACGGTGACCTTCGACAAGTACTCGCTGCTGATCGACGGTGCCCGCGTCCCGCTCTGGTCCGGGGAGGTCCACCCGTTCCGGCTGCCCAGCCCCTCGCTGTGGCGCGATGTGCTGCAGAAACTGCGCGCCAACGGCTACAACGCCATCAGCATCTACGTGGCCTGGAATTACCATTCCGCCAACGCCGGCAGCTACGACTTCACCGGCGTGCGCGACCTGGGCCAGTTCCTGAGCACCGCCGCCGCGGTCGGCCTGTACGTCACCGTGCGCCCCGGCCCGTACATCAACGCCGAGGTCGACGCCGGCGGCTTCCCCGGCTGGATGACCTCCAGCACCGGCACGGCCCGCACCAACAACAGCACCTACCTCGGCCACGTCGACGAATGGCTCACCGCGGTCAACGCCGTCATCGCCCCGTATCAGTACACGAACGGCGGCGGCACCGTCCTGCTCTACCAGCTCGAGAACGAATACTCCGCGCACCTGTCCGACGGGGTCGGCTCCGCGTACCTGGCGCACCTCTACGCGAAGGTCCGCGCCGACGGGATCACCGTCCCGCTCTTCCACAACGACAAGGGCCGCAACGGCGACTGGATCCCCGGCAGCTTCAGCACCAGCAGCGAATCAGGGCGCTACCTGTACGCCTTCGACGGCTACCCCTCGCCGAGCAGCACCCCGCCGGACTGGGGCTACTCCGGCGCCGGGGGCACGACCGGCGGGTCCACGGCCAGCCCCACGACGCCCGGCTTCGAGGCCGAGTTCGGCGGCGGCTGGTTCGACCCCTGGGGCGGCGCCGAGCTCGCCGGGCTCGGCTACGCCCAGGCCCGCGCCACCCGCGACGCCGCCTACGAGCGGCGCTTCTACCTCACCAACCTGGCCAACGGCATCAAGATCCACAACGTCTACATGACCTTCGGCGGCACCTCCTGGGGCTGGCTGCCCGCTCCCGTTGTGTACACGTCCTACGACTACGGCGCAGCCATCGACGAGGCCCGCAACCAGACCAGCAAGCTCGTCCCGATGAAGCAGATCGGCCTGCTGCTCGAATCAGTACCCGACCTCGGCAAGCTGGACAAGGCGGCCACCACCGCCGCGTCCAACACCGCGATCAAGGTCTACCACCTGAGCAACCCGGACACCGCAGCGCACTTCTACCTGCTGCGCAACGACAGCACCACGGACATCTCGGTCACCCTGCCGGTGACCACGTCCGCCGGAACCGTCACCGTCCCCACGGCGGGCAGCGGGATCCGCCTCAACGGCAAGGACATGAAGCTCCTGGCCACCGGAATCAAGCTCGGGCACCGGACGCTGCTCTACAGCACCGCCCAGCCGATGTATCAGAGCACCATCGGCGCAAGGGATATCGCAGTACTGACGGGACGCACCGGCGACGCAGTCGAGGCTGTGCTGACAACGGCGGCGGCTACCCCCACCGTGACCGTCCTCGCCGGAACCGCGACGTCCACGTACACCGCGTCCACCGTCCGATTGCGCATCAACGCGACGCTCTCGGGAATCGTCCGGGTCCTGATCAACTTCAACGACGGCAGCCTGCCGCTGCTGCTCCTGCTCGCCGATGATGCGGGCAGCGCGACGCTGTGGCGGCACAGCACCCCGTCAGGGGTCGTACTCGTGCGCGGACCGGCGCTGCTGCGCGACGCCACGAGCTCGGGCACGGCCGTCCAACTGACCGGTGACACGGCGGCGGCCAGCGCACTGGAGGCCTGGGTCCCGACCGGGATCACCCAGCTGACCTGGAACGGCAGCGCGGTGAGCACGGGCACGGGCACCTCCGGCAGCCTGCTCGCTACGGCCCAGCTCCCCGGGCCGTCGACGGTCACGCTGCCCGCGCTCACCGGCTGGCGGTACGCGGCGGAGAACCCCGAGTCGGCGACAGGCTTCGACGATTCCGGGTGGCGGCTGGCCAACAAGACCACCTCGGCCAGCACCACCGCGATCCCCGCAGGCCAGCCGGTGCTGTTCGCCGACGACTATGGCTTCCACTACGGCGACGTCTGGTACCGCGCCCGCTACACCGGCACCGCCGGCGCCACGGCAGTCAATCTCTCCTACTCCTCCGGCACCCAGGGCATGCTGATGGCCTGGCTCGACGGCACGCCCCTCGGCACGCACCGTCAACCCGTCCCCACCCAAGCCCAGGACACGACCCAGACTTGGACCGCAACCGCCACGTTCACCATCCCGACCACGCTGCAAGGCAGCGGCGCGCACGTGCTCTCAGTCCTCGTACGCCCGATGGCGCACAGCGAGGACGGCGGCTCCAACGACGCCCACAAGGCGGCGCGCGGGCTGACCGCAGTTACGTTCACTGCAGCCACACCGACCCTCACCTGGCGCATCCAGGGCGGCAACACCACCGCGGACAGCGTGCGCGGCCCGCTCAACACCGGCGGGCTTTACGGCGAGCGCAACGGCTGGCACCTGCCCGCATTCGCCGACAGCGGATGGACGAGCGTCTCGCTGCCGCGCTCGGACACGTTCCAGGGCGTGCGCTGGTACCGGAGCAGCTTCACCCTCGCTCCGCCGCAGGGTGTCGACGCCTCGGTGGGCCTGACCCTCACCGACACTTCGACCCGCGCCTACCGGGTGCAGATCTTCCTCAACGGCTGGAACCTCGGCCAGTACATCAACGACGTCGGCCCGCAACACACTTTCGTCCTGCCCAACGGCATCCTGCGCGCGAACGCGCAGAACGTCCTGGCGCTGGCCGTACTCGCCGCCGGCACCACGGCGGCCGGACCGGGAACGGTAGCGCTGACGCTGTTAGGCAGCGCACTCGGCGGAGTCCCGGTTACAGCGGTCTGAATCAAACGGACACTGTGATCGGGCAGCTCGGCGGCGTCCCGGTCACAACCGTCCGCCTCAAACAGACACAGTGACCAATCAAGCACGGTGACCAATCGGGCGGCGCCCTTTCGGATTGCTTCGGATTACTACGGCGCGACTGGGTTCCAGGTGTCGCTCCCGGCCAGGTACTTCGCCGCGGTGTAGTTCGCCGCAGCGCTCGTGCTCAGCTGCGGGCGGTTGGAGTTCACGGTCGCGCCGGCACCGGTGTTGGCGTACTCGTAGTAACGCCCCGCGGTCCAGGTCGCGCTGGAGATGCCCGTCCACGGCGCCGAGCTGTGGATCGCCGCGGGCAGCACCGTGTTGCGGATCACCGCCTGCGGCACCATCCCGCTGGACGGCACCCAGGCCCGGCCGAGGTAGACCGTGCCGGCGGCGAGCGTGGAGGCCACCGTCGAGCCGGTGATCAGGATGCCGTAGGCGTGCGAGCTCCAGGTCGCAGGGGCTGTGAGCGCGCCGCTGGAGTAGATCCCGTCGTTCTCCACGTTGATCGTCGAGCGGTCGATCACCAGGGTGCTGTCACCGAAGATGAAGTCCACGTCGCCGTCCACGATCGAGCCGTAAACGTACTGGCGCAGCGCCACCGAGCTGGTCGATCCCCAGGTGAGCAGCGTGTCCTGGTGGCCGTAGAACTTGTCGTGCAGGTAGACCTGCCGGTCGCCCTCCATCGAGATCGCGACGGCCTGGCTGCCGGTCACGCCGGGGAAGTTGTTCTTGTTGAAGGCGTTGGAGAAGGTGATGTACTCCGCGGTGAAGTTGGCCGCCTTCACGGTCACCGTCGCGGAGCCCTCAGTTCCGTACGCTGCGCCGGTCGCCGGGTTGGTCTCACCTGCGTAGTTCGAGGCCTGGATGGTCACGTCCGCCGCGTTGCCGGTCGCGCCGAGCAGGGTCAGGTGCAGCTTGGTCGCCGGGATCGAGACCGTCTCGCTGTACGTGCCCGCGCCGATGGAGATCGTGTAAGCGGTCGAAGAGTTGTTGGGCACCGCGTTCACGGCGGCCTGCACGCTGGTGTACTGGCCGCCGCTCTTGGCGACGGTGATCACCACCGCGGCGTGGGCGACGCCTGCTCCAGCGGCGAGGCCGCCCGCCGAACCGAACAGCGTGGCGGCCAACGCGCTGAGGAGCGCGGACTTTCGGGTACGCACGGCCATGGTCACTCCCGGGATCGCAGTGGGCTCGTATCAGAGCTCGGGTTCGAGCTGATGATGGGAGCGATCCCGGCAATGTCCAACATCACCCGAAAGTTACAAAGCGGACTCAGCGCTGCAGCACGGCTGACAGCGCAGCCGCCAGTTGCCGACGTGCCGCCTCTTCCCCAGCCGGCGGGTCGACGGCACGCCACGCGACGTATCCGTCCGGGCGGACCAGCAGGCAGCCGCCCTCGTCGATCCCTGAAACTCGGCTCCACTCGCCGTAGGCATCCCTGGCTCCCTCGGTGTCGAAGCGCACCACCGGCAGCGGTACGCCCAACTGCTCCTGGCACGCCTGCGCAGCGCCCTGCCACGCCAATCCGGATGGTCCGGTCACCACCGTGAACGAGCCCTTCCCCACCAGGTCGAGCGTCGAGATCCGGTGCCCGTGCCCATCGACCAGCCAGGCGTGCGGCAACTTTGCCCCCGGTCGGGTCGTGGGTCGGCTATACAGCTCGGCGTCCTGCGCCCAGTGCTCCTCGCCGGCCTCGCCTGCCTCGGTGAGCACCGCCCCGGACACATAGCGCTGATTCATCTCCACGCCGTGCGCGTTGAACTCGTAGTTCTTCAGCTCGATCGCCTCGCGCAGCGCCCGCCGCCGCTTCGCCCCCTCGGCGTCGTCCGCGCGGCAGGCCGCCAGTCCGGCGACGATCCCTTCGTCGTCGCCGCCGCCAGCGATCCCGAGCGCCTCGAAGATCGGGCCGAACTGGTCGCGGCTGAGGTTCGCCCGGTCCACGACCTGCTTGCCCACCGGGGCGCGCTCGGCGGTGTAGCTGTCGAGCAGCCGCTCCCCCGCCTGGCCGCGGATCACCATGGCCAGCTTCCAGGCCAGGTTGTAAGCATCCTGAACCGAGGTGTTCGAGCCCAGACCGTTCGACGGCGGATGGCGGTGCACCGCGTCGCCAGCGCAGTAGACCCGGCCGGATGAGTACTCGGTCGCATAGCTGTGATTCACCGTCCACAGCGAGGTCGAGTCGATCTGCACCGGGATGCTCGCGTCGCCGACCAGGTCGCGCACGATCTCGCGCGCCGTCTCGTCGTCGACCTGCGGCGGCGGCTGGTTTATGTCGTAGCCCCAGGTTATCAGCCACTTGTTCCACGGCCGGACCATCCGGACCAGGCCCATCCCGATACCGCCGAGGTGCGCACCGGGCCGCATCACCCAGTACAGGATGCTGGGGCGGTGCGCGACATATTCGGCAAGGTCGGCCGTGAACACGATGTTCATGCTGCCGGCCTTTCCGCTGTGCCCGGCGATCGGCAGCCCGACCTGCTCGGCCACCAGGCTGCGCGCGCCGTCGGCGCCGATCAGGTAGCGGGCACGCACGGTGAACTCGCCGCCGCGCACCCGGTCGCGCAGCACTGCGGTCACCCCGTCAGAGTCCTGGCGCAGTCCCAGGAACTCGGTGTCGAAGCGGACCTTTGCGCCACGCGCCGCCGCGTTCGAGACCAGGATCGGCTCCAGGTAGGTCTGCGGCAGGTCGATCATCCCGCACGGGCTCGCGGCGGCGTACTCGGTGGTGGAGTGGTCGCTGGTGCCCCAGGTGCGGATGCGGCCGATCTCCTCTCCGGCCAGGGCGGTGCAGAACACGGTGTCGCCCATCTGGTGCGAGGGCGTGCCCGCAGCCAGCGCCTCGGCCTCGACGCCGAGGTCGCGCAGCACCTCCATGGTGCGCTGGTTGGTGATGTGCGCGCGGGGGGTGTTGGCCGTCCAGCCGTACTTGGTGACGAGCAGGGTGCGTACACCGTAGGTCGCCAGCAGCAGCGCGGCCGAACCCCCGGCGGGTCCGCTGCCGACGACGAGGACATCGGTGTCGTAGGCAGCGTCATAGGAATCAGTGGCGTGCATAGTTGCTCCCGGTGAATCGGTGGTTCACGCCGCCGCGAGGCGGAAGGTGAAGTCCAGCGAGCGCCACGCGCCCTCGACCCGGCGGCCGTCGGGCGTCGGTCCGGTCCGCTCGGCGAACTCGACGATGAGCGGCCCCTTGACCCCGAAGACGGTGTCGGAGTCCAGGTACTCCCCGCCCGCGACGAACAACTGGGTCACCAGGCGGCGATATCCGGGCGCGGAGAGCATGAAGTGCAGGTGCGGCGCCCGGTACGGGTGGCGGCCCACGGCGGCGAGCATCGCGCCGACCGGGCCGTCGTCAGGGATCGGATACGGCGAGGGCAGGATCGACCAGAACACCAGCCGCCCGTCGGCGTCCGTCCGGAAGCGGGCGCGCAGCACCGGGCCGTCCAGGTCCGGAAGTTGGACGTCGTAGAACCCGTCGTCATTGGACTGCCAGACGTCGACGACCGCGTCCGCGAGCGGCTCGCCGCCCGGACCGGCGACGCGCACGTCCACCCACAACGGGGTGCCGGGCAGTCCTGCCGCGATGTCGCCGCCCTGCTCGACTGCGGGCGGGCCCTCCACGTAGAACGGGCCGAGCACGGCGGACGGGGTCGTGTCCGGGGTCCTGGAGTTGGCGAGCGCGTCCACGACGCTGGACACCCCGAGCGTGTCGGAGAGCAGCACGAACTCCTGGCGGGTGTCGCTGCAGATCTGGCCGGTGCGGGTGAGGAAGTCGATCCCGTACTGCCACTCCTCCTGGGTCAGGTCGTGCTCGACGGCGTAGCCGTGCAGCCGCCGGATCAACCCGGTGATCAGCTCTCTGACTCTCGGGTCGGGCGCGTCCGCGAAGCTGCCCACGACCTGCTCGGTGAGCCATTGCAGGTCCGGCGTCGCAGGCTTCGTGCTGGTGCTCGTGCTGGTGCTGGTCGGCGCGGCAGTCGGCCGCTGTCCGCTCCAGGCAGACACGAGTAACGTCTCGATTCCCTCGACGGTCAACGCGCGGGGGTTCGGGTAGGACTGCGCCGCCGCCAACTGTGCCGCCTGGCGGATGTCCGTCTCAGCCAGACCCAACTCACGCAGCGAGGTCGGCCCGCCGACCGCGACGATCAGGTCGTACAGCGCGCCCGCCGCGTCCTCGCCGTCAGCACCGAGCGCCTGCGCGATACGCCGCATGGCTTCCGGGGCCGCCACCGCGTTGTACGCCATCGCGTGCGGAAGAATCACGGTGTGCGTCTCGGCGTGCGGTAGACCGTACGTGCCGCCGAGCGTGTGGCACAGCTTGTGGTGCAGCCCCATTCCCACCGAGCCCAGACACGTGCCCGCGAGCCAGGCTGCACGTAGCAGGTCGGCCCGTGCCTCGGCGTCGTCCGGCCGCGAGGCGACGACTGGCAACGCCCGCCCGATGCGGGTGATCGCCTCCACCGCGAAGCCGTCGACGATCGGGTTCGCCTGCGGCGAGTAGAGCGCCTCCACCGCGTGAGCCATCGCATTGATACTGCTCGTGACGGTCATGCCCACCGGCAGCCCACGGGTGAGTTCGACGTCGTAGACGACGACCTCCGGCAGCACATCCGGGGAGGAGAAGGTGGTCTTGCGGCCGTCCCGCGTCTCCCCCAGCACCGGAGTGACCTCGGAACCCGCGTACGTGGTGGGCAGGATGACCTGCGGCAGCCCGGTCCGTGCAGCCAGCGCCTTGGACAGGCCCGTGGTCGAACCGCCGCCGAGCGCCACCAAGCAGTCGGCCCCGGCCTCCTGGAGCACGATGAGCGCCTTCTCGGTGACCTCGACCGGCGTGTGCATCGCCGCGCCGTCGTACCGCGCCGCCAGCAGCACGCCGAGCGACTCGCGTACGCGGGCCGCGGCCTGCGCCACGGCCGGTCCGGCTAGCAGGAGCACGCGCGAGCAGCCGAGGCGTTCCACCTCCTCGCGCACGCGCTCGGCCGTCCCACTGCCGAACAGCACACGAGCCGGGTTCGCCGTGTATTCGAAGGTCTTCATCGTCCGCTCCGAGCGCTGCGTCAATCGCCGTCGATCGCCGTCGGTACGGATTATCCGCCGTCGCGGGACCGCACATCCTGCATGTTCGCCGCGCGCGGCTGCACGAAACCCGCACGCCCGGCTGTACCGCCGCGTCCGGCTCGCTCAGCCGACCTGCTCAACCGACCCACTCAGCCGACCCGCCGGATCGCCGCCGGAGTCGTGTCCAGCCGCGTCCGGATCACCCGGGTCAGATGCTCCTGGTGGGAGAACCCGCAGGCCACCGCCACCTCGGCGATCGGCGTCCGGGCGGTGCGCAGCAGGCGGCAGGCCTGCTCCACCCGCAGCCGCATCAGGAACTGGTGCGGGGCCTCGCCGGTGGCCGTCTTGAACCGGCGGGCGAACTGGCTGACGCTCAGGCCGGTCACGGCCGCCAGGTCCGCGAGCGGGAGCGGCTCGGCCAGCCGCTGCTCCATCAGCGCCCGGACCGCGCCGAACTGCCGCTGCGACAACCCGACCGCCGAGCGTCCCGCGTCGGTGTCCGCGCCACCACCAACCGAACGATGACTATGCCGCCGCACCAGATGCGCGGCCAGCAGCGCGGTGAGCTGATCGGCGTACGTCCGCGCGGAGGGCTCCCAGTCGCGCACCAGCCCGTCAAGCGTGAGCATCAGCTGCTCGACCAACGGATCCGCGCTGCCCAGCTCCTCGGCCAGCCGCACCGGCCGGCCGCCGTCTACCGCATCCACCGCGTCGCCCGCGTTCCCCGCCTCCTGCAGCGCGGCGTCGGCGAGGTAGACGTGCACGGTGTCGAGCCGACCGCCGAGCTCCACCGTCAGGTCCCGCCCGGCCGGATGCAGGAACAGCCCGCCGGCCGGAATCCGCCGCGAGGAGGTCAGTCGCGTGCGCCCCCGGCTCACCGTCACCGGCCCGCTCAGATGCAGGATCAGCAGGTGCGTGTCGGCCGGTGCGAACGTCGCACGGTACGGCTGCTCGTGCTGTGTGGAGACGTACAGTCGGTCCCAGCCCAACCCCACGCTGGTCCGGTCGGGGTGCACCCAGGGCTGCCGCAGGATGCCGTTGGTGTCAGGCAGCCCGAGCTCGGTCGCCATCGTATTCATACCGGCCTCCCTCCACATCGATATCCGACCTCATCGCATCCAGTATTACTACACCTGGTATCACTGCGAAATATGCCGGAAAAGCCGGCGGCCGGCCATCCGGCCCGAATCGGGCGAGACGGCCGGCCGTGCCGACTGGGTTCAGATGGGGGAGCCAGATGGACGGGTCAGCTAACGGGAACCGTCACCAGCGCCCGTACCAACGGCGACGGCCGCCGGACAGCTCGCCTCGGGAGATGCCGAAGCCTACGAGCCAGGCCACGAACACGACCAGGGCGATCCACCACAGGACGTGCGCGGCGAAGCCGAGGCCGCCGAGGACCAGGGCCAGTAGCAGAACGAGGAGAATAACGCCCATTGCCGGTACTCCTTCGGTCACGCGCGTGATCCGTCGCGTGAATTGGTCGCGGGTATTTCGCGACACGAGTAACCGGCAAGCCGTCGCTCAAACAATCGAATTCAGCCACCCACCCCCGGACCGGTCAGCACGGTGGTGCACTCGGGGCAGCGCCGGGCCTCGATCGGGATGCTGCGAGTGCACTCCGGGCACGGACGCTCGGTCGCCGCCTGGTTGCTCTCGAAGTAGCCCAGCAGCCGCGCCACCGGCAGCACGACCAGGAAGTACACGACGGCGGAGGCGACGATGAACGAGATCAGCGTGCTGAAGAACGCGCCGTAGGTGAACGTCGACCTGTTGATCGTGAACTTCAGGCTGTCGAAGCTGGGCTGGCCGCCGGCCAGGGCTATCAGCGGACCGACGAACGACTTGACGAACTGCTGGATCAGGCCCGAGAACAGCGAGCCGATGACCACGGCCACCGCGAGGTCGACCAGGTTTCCGCGCAGGATGAACTTACGAAATCCCTTCATGGACACCGGATTATGGCCCACCTCGCCCCCGTCCGGCAGCCTTCGACCGAAGTCGATCCGCCGCCGCGGCGCGCTCCCGCCCCAACAGCACGCGCCGACGTACCGGGTATGTCCGCCAGGAATTCACACATGCGTAGCGGGTATCCTCGCCCCGCTGCGCTAGGACTGTACCTGCAAAGACAGCTCGGCGAAGGGTACTGATCATGTCGATCGCGACGAAGCGGCGCGCCGCCACCGCGGTGTGCACCGGCGCGGCGGTCGCGCTGCTGGCCGTCTCGGCGGCTCCCGGCGCCTCCGCCCACTCGGCCGGAACGGTCACCGGAACCGGACCCGGGGCGAGCCGCCTGCTGTGCCCGCCGTCCGCGCTCGCACTGAACTTCAGCGACTCCCTCGACAAGCTGGTCTACAACGGCGTCGAACTCGGCGGCCTCTCCTCGCTCGCCTACGACCCCCGCTCCGGCGCCTGGGTCTCCGCGGTGGACAACCACGGCAGCGACCCGGCCCGCATCTGGTTCTTCCGCAACCTGGCCGACCCGACCGTGGTGCGCGACCCGCTGGTGCTCAAGCGGCCGGACGGCACCGCGTACGACGGGACCACCTCCGACAACGAGGGACTCGCGGTCCTGCCCGACGGCGACTACCTGGTCAGCTCCGAGACCGAGCCGTCGATCCGGATCTACGGCCGCGACGGCGTGCAGAAGGCCTCGCTGCCGATCCCGGCCCGCTTCGCCGTCACCGGCACCACCCCGGCCGGCCAGGCCACCAACAACGCGACCCTCGAAGGCCTGACCATCACGCCCAACGGCCACGAGGTCATCGCCGCGATGGAGGGCGCACTGTCCGGGGACGTCTCCGCGACCGGCGACGCGACAGCGCACCGCTTCCTGGTCTACGACCTCGACAAGCACGGCCAGTGGCAGCTCACCAAGCAGATCGACTACCACACCGAAACCGGCATGCGGGTCCCCGAGGTCGCCGCGTACACCGACAACTCCTTCCTGGTGGAGGAAGCCTCCTTCTCCGTGGCAACCGGCAACGCGGTCGATCTGTACGCGGTCACCGGCCTGTCCAAGGCCAAGGACGTCAGCGCGATCGACAACCTCTCCTCGGCCCCGGCCCGCGACCTCGTCTCGAAGAAGCCGGTCGCGAACCTGGTGCAGTGCCCGAGCCTCGGAGCCGTCGCCAAGGAGACGCAGACGAACCCGCTGCTCGACAACTTCGAGGGCATGGCGATCACCGGGCACGCCCTCGGCCTGACCGGGGTGAGCCTGATCAGCGACGACAACTTCAGCGCCACGCAGACCACGCGCGTGCTGAACCTGGTCGCCCGGCTGCCGTAGCCCGGCCGCCTCCGAACAGCATTACTCCGAACAACACCGTGTCGGAGCCCCTCCCTAGGATGTGGCCCACTCGCCGCTGCGGCGGCCGAATCAGGGCTGGATCAGAGCTGCATCAGGGCTGGAAGGGTGGGACCCCTCATGTCGCAGGGGACGACGTATCTCGAGCTGTCCGAGGACGGGGCCGGGGCGCACAAGTTCTACGAGGTGACGGTCGCCGGGACGCTGGTCACGGTGCGGTACGGCCGGATCGGCACCGACGGCCAGACGCAGACCGCCACCTTCCCGACCGTCGCCAAGGCCGAGGCCGCCGCGGCGAAGAAGGTCGGCGAGAAGGTCCGCAAGGGATACGCGGCCGCGATAGCGGGACAGCGGCAGGCCCGCGCGGTCACCCGGCGGCCCGCGGCGGCGATACCGTCCACGGCCCGCGCGACCGCCCCGGTGCTGTGGCGGTTCCGGACCGGGGCCAACGCGTTCGGCATCCACATCGACGACGAGCGCTGCTGGGTCGGCAACCAGAACGGCGACGTGTACACGGTCGGCCACGACGGCCGGGTCGAGGCGCACTACCGGCTGCCCGAGGGCGTCAAGTGCCTGGTAGCCGACGACTTCTGGATCTACGCGGGCTGCGACGACGGCGCGGTGTACGACCTGTCCTCCAAAGTGCCGTTCGCCGCGTACCGGATCGCGGACGACGTGGACATCTTCTGGCTGGACATCCGCGAGGGCGTGCTGGGCGTGGCGGACGCCTCCGGCGGGCTGACCGTCGTCGACCACGAGGACGAGTTCCAGTGGTCCCGGCGCAGCTCCGGGAGCAACGCGTGGATGGTGCGCTGCGACGAGGACGGCGTCTACCACGGGCACAGCCAGGGGGTCACCGCCTACGCGCTCGACGGCGGCAAGGAGCTGTGGCACACCCCGACTCAGGGCAATGTCCTGTTCGGCTGGCAGGAATACGACTCCGTATACGCCGGCACCGGCCGCCACCTGGTGCAGCGGCTGTCGAAGAAGAACGGCCGGCTCGAAGCGACGTACCGCTGCGACAGCGCCGTCTACTCCTGCGCGACGGCGGCGGACGGACGGTACGTCTTCGCCGGAGACAACGCCTCGTCCGTGTACTGCTTCACCGCGGACGGCGCCCGGCTGTGGAAGCTGGCCACCGGCTGCGGCGCGGCGCTGTCCATGCAGTACCACGCGGAGAAGCTCTACATCGTCACCACCGACGGCTCGCTGGCCTGCATCGACGCAACCGAGCAGGCCATCGCGGCGGCGCAGGGCGGGGCGGTGCCCGTAGTCGTGGACGTCAAGGCGGCCGTGGCGCTGCAGGCGTACGTGCCCGCCACGCCGGCGACTCTCGCAACGGTCTCCAGCGCGGGCGACGGCATCGTCATCGAGTGCATAGACGAGCACGGCCGCCTGCGCATGCGGGTCACCACGCCCGGCTACGACCAGTCGTGGAACGTGCAGTTCCCGCGAGAGATCCGGCAGCCCGGGGCGCGGTACGTGGTCGAGCAGCTGCACCCGACCGGACGCGGGTTCTACCGTGTGCGGGGGGAGATTCGCCGGCTGATGTAGCAGGCGGTACCCGGGGTCGCGCGGGTGTCGCGCCGGTGGGAGGGTGGACGCGATCGGATCGGGCGTCGGCGAGACTGCGGAGAGTACGCGCATGGGACTGCACAAGGGCGAGGCCGACGACGCGGACCGGCGGCTGTCCGTCAACCCGCTGCTCAACGAGGCCAACCCGCTCGGCTCGATGAAGACCGCCCCGCCCGCGCACCGGCTGCCGGACGGCCCGATGCTGCCGACCACCGCGTACCGGCTGGTGCACGACGAGCTGATGCTCGACGGCAACGCCCGGCTGAACCTGGCCACCTTCGTCACCACCTGGATGGAGCCGCAGGCCACGGCGCTGATGGCCGAGTGCGCCGACAAGAACATGATCGACAAGGACGAGTATCCGCAGACCGCGGAGCTCGAACGCCGCTGCGTGGCGATCCTGGCCGACCTGTGGAATGCGCCGGACCCGAGCGGCGCGGTCGGCTGCTCGACCACCGGCTCCAGCGAGGCCTGCATGCTCGGCGGCCTCGCGCTCAAGCGCCGCTGGATGCGGGACGATCGCAATGCCGCGCGGTACGCGGCGGGCGCCCGGCCGAATCTGGTGATGGGCGTGAACGTGCAGGTCTGCTGGGAGAAGTTCTGCAACTTCTGGGAGATCGAGCCGCGGCTGGTCCCGATGGAGGGCGAGCTGTTCCACCTGGACGGCGCGCGGGCGGCGGCCCAGTGCGACGAGAACACCATCGGCGTGGTGGCGATCCTCGGCTCCACCATGGACGGCAGCTACGAGCCGGTCGCCGAGATCTGCGCCGCCCTGGACGCGCTGCAGGAGCGCACCGGCCTGGACATCCCGGTGCACGTGGACGGCGCGTCCGGGGCCATGGTCGCGCCCTTCCTCGACCCCGACCTGCAGTGGGACTTCCGGCAGCCGCGGGTGGCGTCCATCAACACCTCGGGGCACAAGTACGGCCTGGTCTACCCGGGAGTCGGCTGGGCGCTGTGGCGGGACCGCGCGGCGCTGCCCGAGGAGCTGGTCTTCAAGGTCAACTATCTCGGCGGCGACATGCCCACCTTCGCGCTGAACTTCTCCCGCCCCGGGGCCGAGGTGGTCGCGCAGTACTACAACTTCCTGCGTCTGGGTCGCGACGGCTACCGCGCGGTCCAGCAGGCCTCCCGGGACGTGGCCCGGCACCTGGCCGACGGGATCGAGGCGACCGGGGCGTTCCGGCTGCTGACCCGCGGCGACGAACTGCCGGTGTTCGCCTTCACCACCGCCCCCGAGGTCACCGCCTTCGACGTGTTCGACGTCTCACGCCGGCTGCGTGAGCGCGGATGGCAGGTGCCCGCGTACACCTTCCCGGCCGACCGGACCGACCTGGCGGTGCTGCGCGTGGTGTGCCGCAACGGCTTCTCGATAGACCTGGCCGACGTGCTGCTCGCGGACCTGAACCGGCTGCTGCCCGAACTACAGGCGCAGCCCGGCCCGATGAGCGAGCACGGGATCCAGAGCCGGGCCGGATTCCACCACTGATCAAGTATCAGATCCCACTGGCTCAGACCCCTGCGGCGCGCACCTCTCCATACAGCCGCGTCGCCAAATCAGTCAGGTGTGCACGGTCGCGCGCGTTGCGCTGCAGATCCAGCAGGATCTCCCCGACGCCGATTTCGGCATGCGCGACGACGTCCCGCACGACCTGCTCCATGGTGCCGGTGAACGGTGGACGGTCCTGCTCCGCCACCTCCGTGTCACTCAGCCGGATGTTCGCCCGCACGCACAGCTCAAGCGCGCCCGGATCGCGCCCGTACTCGGCGGCCTGCTCCTTCAGCTGCCGCCAGGTCGCGACGAGGGCCTGCGGCGGTGCGCCGACCGCCATCCAGCCGTCGGCGCGGCGGGCCACCCGGTCCAGGGCCCTGGGCGTCGTGGCGGCCAGGTAGACCGGGATCGGACGGGCCGGCTTCGGGCCGACCTCAGCGTCCTGGACCACCGTGTACTTACCCTGATACGACACGGGGTCCGGGCCCCAGACCGCCGCGCACACGTCGAGCAGTTCGTCCAGCGCCGCCCCGCGCTGCTCGAACGGGGCGACCCCGGCGGCGGCGTACTCGTCGGTCGACCAGCCGGTGCCGAGCCCGGCCAGCACCCGGCCGCCGCTGGCCGCGTCCAGCGTGCCCAGGGTGCGGGCGAACTGGAACGGGCCGTGCAGGGGCGCGATCAGCACGCTGCTTCCCAGCCGGGCGCGCCCGGTCACCGCGGCGGCCAGGGCGAGCGTGACCAGCGGGTCGGCCACCGAGCGGTAGTCGTCGGGCCACGGCAGCCCCGGTATTCCGAACACGCCCTGGCTCGGATCCTCCGGGAAGAGCGCCCGTTCGAAGACCCACAGGCTGTCGAACCCGATCCGTTCCGCGTCCCGGGCGACCGCCGTCACGTCGCGCGAGACGTCGAACCGCTTGAGCTGCGGCAGCCCCAGCCCCAGTCGCATCGCCATCGAAGCCTCTCTCCACGCCCGCCGCCACGGGCGTACCGGACGATCATCGTCCCCTGATCCACATTATGGCGCACACCGGTTCACCTCAGCGCGCACAGGTCCTCGGCGACGGAGGCCGCCGACGCGGAGGCCGAGAGCGACTCGGCGCAGGCGCAGTACTCGAAGCCGAGCAGGCCGAAGCGGACGTGGCAGACGGCGACCCCGTAGATCCGCAGCGTGGCCGCGGCCTGCGCCGGACCGGGAAAGGGCGGCGGCAGGATCGAGCGGGCGAGGCGGGCCGCCAGCGCCCGTCCACCGAAGTCCACGCCCAGCCAACCCAGCCACTTCGACGTGCCCAGCAGCTGTACCGGCGGATCAGAGATCTGCGACTCCTCGGCCCGCTCCGCGAGCCCCTCCAGCTGCCGGGCGGCGTTGTCCAGGCTGCGGCAGGTGGACGGCTTCCACTCGCGCAGGCACCGGCTCCACAGCGCGCCGCCGAGCCGGCCGGCCAGCCGGTCCGACAGACTCCGCTCGGCTCCGCGGGCGTTCACCTCGCGGATCAGGTCCAGATACCAGGACTGCACCGGGTGTGCGCCCGCCGCCGGAGCCATCGTCGCCTCCGCATCCCGAGCGGGGCGCCCTTGGCAGCGCGCTCACCGTGCTCTCCCGGTGAAAGTAGGCGAGTGGATCAGGCGCGCGTCAGAGGGATCAGGCGCGTATCAGAGCGCGAGGGAGCGCGCGGACGGCTGCCGCGCCGTGCCCAGTGACCGGGCGCGCGCGACTTTCGCGACTTGCACGCCGCGCGATCCCGCCGTACGAGGCACGGCTACTGGCCAGCGGCGTCTCGGGCCGCTCGGCGGGTCCACGGTCCCGGGCCGCAGTTGACGGGCCGTCACCGCCCCCTACGTTTTGCCTCACCATTCACGGGCTGCGAGCCGCGCGGCTGCCGCGGCACTGGAGGTACTGCCTTGGCCGGCGCGGAAAGCGAGATCCGGATCCGGTTCCACGGCGAGGGCGCCGGGACCGGGGAGTTGACCTGGGGTCAGCGGGGAATCTGGGACACCATCGAGCGCACCGGCCGGACCATGAACATCGGCGGGGTGATGGCGCTGCCGGAGGGCACCCCGGTCGAGGAGATCGCCGGAGTGCTGCGCTTCGCGGTGAGCCGCCACCAGGCGTTGCGCACAAGGTTGCGTTTTGACACTCGGCACTCCGGCACTGCGCACTCCCCCTCGGCCGCTCCCCGCCAGATCGTCTCCGAGTCCGGCGAGATCGCTCTGCTCGTCGTCGACCTCGAGGACGGCGAGGATCCCGCGGCCGCGGCGGAGGAACTGCGTTCGCGCTACGAGTTCACACCCTTCGACTACGAGCACGAGTGGCCGGTACGGATGGGGGTGATCCGCAGCGGCGGCGCGCTGACCCACCTGGTCGTGCAGTACTGCCACCTCGCCGTCGACGGTCTCGGCATCGAGGCGGTGGCGCGGGACCTGGCCCATCTCGATCCCGCGACCGGCCTGGCCACGGCCCCGGTCGGCGGGATCACGCCGCTGGAGCTGGCCCGGTCCCAGGCCGGTCCGGCCGGTCGGCGGCAGAGCGACAAATCCCTGCGTTACTGGGAGAAGCTGCTGGCCGGGCTGCCCGCGCAGCGCTTCGGCGAGTCCGCGGACCCCCAGGAACCGCGTTTCTGGGAGCTGCTCTGCTACTCGTCGGCGATGCACCTGGCCCTGCGGTCCATCTCGGCGCGGACCGGGGCCGACGGCTCACACGTGCTGCTGGCCGCCTACGCGGTTGCCCTGGCCCGGGTCACCGGCCGCAGCCCGAGCGTCGCGCAGGTGATCGTCAGCAACCGGTTCCGGCCCGGGTTCGCCGACGCGGTCACCCAGGTGTCGCAGACCGGCATCTGCGTGATCGACGTCGCGCAGTGCGTGTTCGACGACGTGGTCGCACGGGCGTGGAAGGGGGCGACGGCCGCATATCTGCACGGCTACTACGACGGGGCGAAACACCGGGAACTGCTGGAGGAGATCGAAGCGCGGCGCGGCGAGCGGCTCGACCTCTCCTGCTACGTCAACGACCGGCGCGGCCAGAGCGCGCCGGAGCCGGGCGAGAAGCCGCCCACCGAGGAGGACCTGCTGGCCGCCCTGCCGCGCACCAGGCTGCGCTGGGACCGCAAGCTGCCCACCTACGACGGCTCCTTCTTCCTGCACGTGGACTCGGGCCCGGACACGAACGTGCCCGGCCGGGACGTGCCCGAGGAGCGGGAGCTGCCCGCGGTCTACTTCGCCATCTGGGCGGACACGCACCGGCTCGCACCGGCCGAGATCGAGGCCTGCGCCCGTGAGCTGGAGGCGGTCACGATCGAGGCGGCCTTCGACGCGAAGGCCCCGACCCGCGTGGAGTGACAGTGGGCTAGTGCACAGCGCCCGCCGCCACCAACGCACCGTCGCGCTCCGACCGGACCAGCGCCCGGTTCCCCTGCTCAGCAACCGTGGTGAGCACGTCACGGACGTGGTCGACGAACCGCGTGACGTTGGCCGTGGCCAGCTCCGTGTCGGGGTGCCGGCCGATGACGTGGACCCCGTCGTGGCCGCGGTTGATCCACAGGTACACCTGGTCGCCCCAATACGTGCGGCCGAGCACCGCCGCCTTCCAGTCCTCCCAGTGCTCCGCTCCGCGCGCGACCCGCATGTCCATGTACGACACCAGGGAGAACGGTTCGAGGGAGTTCGACCGGAAGTCCTCGCCCAGCAGCTGCACCATCCGGGAGAACGGAACCGCCGGGAAGGAGCGGACCGTGCCGACCGCCCGCCGCGCCATGCCGACCAGGTCTCGGAAGTCCTCGGCACAGTGCGTGGGGATCTCGATCGGCGCGGGGCCGACGTACCAGCCGAGGGATTCGATCCACTCGGCCGAGCTGCGCGTGTGCAGCGGCACCGCGGCCCGGTAGACCTTGTGCCCGCCGAGCTCGTAGGCCGCGACGCTCATCGCGGCCAGCAGGCCCGAGTAGATCGAGCCGCCGGCCGCCCGGCACGCGCCGTCCAGGGCCGCCGCGGTCCGCGCGTCCACCAGCTCGGTGAGCAGGGCCCGTTGCCGGGGCATCCGGCCCGCGGGCACGCCCAGTTCGAGCGGGAAGGACGGGGCGCCCGCGTCGCAGGAGCGCACGAACTCGCGCCACCGCACGATCCGCGGATCGCCGCTGTCCACCCCGTCCGCGAACTCGCGCTCGATCCGGCTGTACTCGATGTGGCTGCCGACCTGCGGCAGGCCGTCCGGCCGCTCCTCCACCGCGGCTGTGTACAGCTCCCTGATCTCAGCGGCGATGAACAGCATCGAGTAGCCGTCTACGTGCACGTGGTCGCAGCCGAAGTAGAGCGTGGCGCCGTCCTCGCGCAGCACGGCGAGGAAGTGGAAGGCCGGCCACACCCGTGGGTCGGTGTGTTCTTCGAATCTGCGTTCCAGCAGGTCGCGTATCTCCTCGGCCCCGGCGTAGTCTCCGAGCTCGCCGCGAACCAGCGCCACGTCCGGTGCGGCCAGGGTGTACCGGGCGACCTCGTCGCCGACCAGCCGGAAGCCGCTGCGCAGCGTCTCGTGCCGCAGGATCCAGGCGTGCAGCGCGCGGTCGAGGGCCGCGAGGTCGGGCTCGCCGGGTATCTCGAAGCGGGTGGCCAGCCAGGTCGACATGGGCCGGCCCAGTCGGCGGGCCGCCAGGTAGCTCTTCACATGCGCGTCCTGGTTCAGGGACGGCGGCGCGGGGTCCTGCGCGGCCCGCGCCGCGGCGGCGACGGTCGCCGGGCTCGCGGTCCATTCCACGACCCTCCCGGCCCGCGGCGCGTAGGTCTTGAGATCAATGGTCTTCATGGTGGTTCCTTGATTGCGCAGGTGGGACTGGGGGCTCCGCGGCGACACCGGCCGGCCTGCACGGCTCCGAACGGCCGTAACCTCCGGTTAACAAATCAGGCTTCTGTTAGAAAACCTGGCATATCGCCTTCCCGGAGATCAAGGCGGGCCGGCCCGGTTCACACGTACGAGTGATCGCCGCGACAACAAGTCATGTCATTGACACGCAGCGTGACAGGAATCGACCCCGGCCCAGGACCATGTCACGCCCCGACTACGCCACGTAGTCCTTGCGAGCCAACGTGCGCGGCCGCGACTGAAACTGCTGCCACACTGTGGCCATGCCGCGGAAAGCCAGTGCCAGCCTGCTCCTCAGCGTCTTGCTCAGCACCGGATGCGCCGCCTTGAGCGGCACGCACAGCACCGTGCAGCCGCGAGACGCCTCCACCTCCAGCACCAGTGCGAGCGCCGGCTCATCCGGAACAGCGCACCTGTTGTCCGTGCACGACCCGGGCAAGGTCACCTACAGCCTCACCGTGACGACCTGCCACCTGGAGTCCGGGCCGCGCCCCGACCCTGCGTGCACGCCGGGCTCCTTCGACCCCGCCGTCACCCAGGCGAACATCGCGACCACGATCTGCACCAGCGGCTACACCGCCACCGTGCGCCCGTCGAGCTCGTCCACCGACAAGGCGAAGAAGTCCCTCTACACCGCCTACGGTGTCGCCACCGGCACGGTGAGTGAACTCGACCACCTGGTCAGCCTGGAACTGGGCGGCTCCAACGACGTGGCCAACCTCTGGCCCGAGGTCGGCAAGATCCCCAACCCCAAGGACAGCGTGGAGAACGCCCTGCACAAGGCGGTCTGCGCCGGGAAGGTCTCCCTCACCGCCGCCCAGCAGGCCATCGCCGTCGACTGGCAGACCGCGGAGAGCGTGCTCGGCATCGGCTGACCACCCGCCGACCTGCACCTGAGCCCCAGATCGGCCCGCGGCGCCACCCTGCCGCGGGCCGATCCGCCATACCCGCGCGCCGGATGAATCCACACGTATTCGCGTATTGCGCGCCGCCCGCAAAACGGCCGTTTTCGTATTCCGCAGCGCGCGTCTTACCCACCCGCGCTATCAGGATACGCATTTACGCCGGGATACCGGTCCGTTACTCCGGCTTTGTCGAAACATCCGAATCATGCGAAACACGGTACTCAAATGTCACGCGGACCATACACTGGGGCATGCAAAACAGCAGTTATATAAGAGGTCAGATAATATCGAGGGGGGCTCGATGGAGGAAATGCAGGACCGGGACGCACTTTTGTTCGCCCTGAGAAATGCCGTACCGCCAGGACGTGATCTGGTCGGCGACGACGACCTGCTAGTGATCAAGGAGTTGACGCGACAGCTGGTCGCGGCCCGGCCCTGGGCGGTCGGCGAATACCGCCGGTTCAGCTCCGTGCGGGAGCGCGGAATCGAGCTGCCGCAAGGGGAACTGGCCTCCTGGCTGGCCGGGGCGACCGTCCTGGTGACCGGCGGCACCGGCTGCATCGGCTCGCTGCTGACAGAGCACCTCGCGGCGCTCAGTCCAGGCCGGCTGGTCAGCCTGAGCCGCGGCGAGACGCTGCCGGCCCGCACGGTGCCGGGGGCCGAGTACCTCGCCGCCGACATCCGGGACCGGGGCCGACTCGACGAGGTGTTCGAAACAGTGCGGCCGGACGTGGTTTTCCACGTGGCCGCCCAGCGTTCACCCGCGCGGGCCGAGACCGAGGTCCTGCGCACCGTGAGCACCAACATCCTCGGGACGCGAAACGTCCTGGAAACCTCGGTCGCGCACGGCGTGCGCGACGTCGTGTGCGCCTCCACCGGCAAGGCCCTGCGCCCGTACTCCCCGGACGTCTACGCCGCGTCCAAGCGGGTTGCCGAGTGGCTGATCTCCCGGGCCGCCGCCACCTGCTCGATCCGGTTCGCCGCGACCCGGTTCACGCACGTCGTGGACAACTCGATCGTCGCGCACCGGATCGACGCCTGGTGCAAGGAGGGCGTCATCCGGCTGCACAGCCCGGACATCAACTTCTACGTGCAGTCCGCGCTCGAATCCGTGCAGCTGCTGCTGGCCGCGGGCCTGGACTGCCACGTCGGCCGGCTGCGGGTCCACGCGCTGCGCGACCTGGGCTGGCCGGTCAACCTGCTGGACCTGGCCCTGGGCATGATCGCCGAGACCAAGTCGGACTCCCCCGTCTACCTGGCCGGATACGAGCGCGGCTACGAGGAGGTCCCGTTCCCCGGGCTCTACGACCCGCGCACCGCCGGCGATCTCAGCCCGCTGATCAACGCCTTCGAGGCGGTCGGCGCGGTGACCGGGCGCGTCGCCGCGATCGACGCCTTCGACCTGCCGGTCCCCTGCTGCGACGAGCCCGCCCTGGCCCGGCTCGCCCATCTCGAGGCGCTCTGCGAGGAGGCGCGCCGCGGCGGTCGCGAGCCGTCGGGCGACGTGGAGATCGAGAGCGCGGTGCGCGCGGCGCTGGACGCGGTGTCCTGGGAGCTGCTCGACGCCACGCTGCACGACGTGCCGCAGGCCCAGATCGCGCGGACGATCCGGCTCACCGAGGCGAACGAGGGTCAGCTCAATCCGGTGAACCTGCGGATCCTGTCCGCGTTGCGCCGGGCCGCCGCCAGGCCGCCCTCGCCGATACACCCGCCGGTCGGCGCGGCCGCGTGAACGCCTCGTGAATACAGCCGACCGCTATACCGCACATCACCGCGCACCGCAGCCCATTCGGCCGAAATACTCCTCCCGGACCCGAGGACCGACTATTCCGTGCGTACCGGAAGAACGCCGCGGCGCCCGCTGAATCGCGGGCGGCACGCACCGGGCGGCCCGGCCGGGCCGCCGCACACAAAGGGGGATGGGAATTCGTGTCCTTATTACTTGAGCCGATAACCGAGCCGCTGCTCGCCGCGCATGCGACCCAGGGGAATTTCCCGGATACGCACGCGCCGCCGGCCGCGGCTGAGGAGTCACGCCGCTCGGTGCTGTGGGCCGGACGGATCGCGGTGGCGGGCATCGCCGCCGCCGTGGTCCTCCTGCGCCCCGGGCCGTGGATGCCGCTGGCCGCCTGCGTCCTCGGCGTGTGCTTCGCCCGGGTGGCCGGCTGGCACGGACGGCAGCTGCGGCTGATCGCGGTGGCCCTGGCCACCTTCGCCAGCGGCCTGAACTACCTGTCCTGGCGGCTGACCGTGATCGCGTTCGGCGGACACCCGGTGCCCGGCTGGATCATCGGCATCCCGCTCTACATCGCCGAGATGCACGCCGCGGTGCAGACCATGGGACTGCACCTGACCATCTGGCCGAGACACGCGCCCGCCTCGCACGACACCCCGCACGGCGAGCGCGAGATCCCCGCCGACCGACGCGTGGATACCCTCGCCTGCCCGATCTTCGTGTTCGTCCCCACGGTGAATGAGGGTCCGGAGATCCTTCGCGCCACCCTCGGCGGGATCATCGCGGCCCGCGACACCTATCTGCGCGCGCACCCGACCGCCGCCGCGATCACGATCGTCATCTGCAACGACGGCGGGGTGGCCGGGGCCGACTGCTCCGACGACATCATCGCGCTGGCCGCGGAGCTCGGCGTCGAGTGCGTGACCAGGACGGTCAAGGGCGGCGCCAAGGCCGGCAACATCGAGAACGCCCGGCAGCTGCTCGGCGCGACCGGCGACGCGTTCTGCGTCATCTTCGACGCGGACCAGATCCCCCGCGAGGACTTCTTCCTGCGCACCGTCCCGCCCTTCGCCGACCCCGAGATCGGCTGGGTGCAGAGCGGCCAGTTCTACGGCAACCGGGACAACCCGGTGGCGCGCTGGGCCGACGACCAGCAGTCCCTGTTCTACCGGCTGCTGTGCCCCGGCAAGGCGGTGCGCGACGCGGCCTTCATCTGCGGCACCAACGTGGCGCTGCGGGCGGCCGCGCTGGACCAGATCGGCGGGCTGCCCACCGACTGCGTGACCGAGGACTTCGCCGCCTCGATCAAGCTGGCCCCGCGCTGGCGCTCGGTCTACCTGCCCGGGGTGCTGGCGGTCGGGCTCGGCCCGCTGGACCTGAACGCGTACATGAAGCAGCAGGACCGGTGGGCCCGCGGCACCCTGTCCGTGATGAGCGACCACTGGAAGGAACTGCTGCTGCCCGGCCGCGGCGGGCTGCGCGCGCAGCAGCGGCTGCAGTACGGGCTGGCCGTCACGCACTACCTGTGCGGACTGCGCGACCTGATCTTCATCCTGGCGCCCACCCTGTTCGTACTCACCGGGATCAGCGGGGTGCGCGGCGCGACGGCCGGGGAGTTCCTCAGCTACTTCGTGCCCTACTACATCATCGCCATCGCAGGGTTCTGGTACGCGGCGGCCCCGGTGACCTCGTGGCGGTCCATCGTGATGGGCTACGGCTCCTTCCCCGCGCTGCTGCACGCGTTCGTCATGCTGGTCATCGGCAAACGCGGCGGCTTCACCATCACCCCGAAGTGGCGCACCAAGACCAACGTGTGGCGCGAGTCCTGGATGCACCTGGTGATCGTCGCGGGGTGCACCCTCACCCTGCTCCTGCTGCTGGTCGTCCGGCACGGCTCGGCCTACTGGCTCGCCGCCTTCTGGCTGGTCTACCTGGACGTCATGTCGGGCGCGTACCTGACCCTGGTGGCCGCGGACCAGCGCGCCGCCAACCAGGCCGCGCGCAACGCCGCGGCCGGCATCGTGCCCGAGCCGGTGCCGTGGCACCCGCGTGCCGACCCGCACGAGCGGCAGCACCGCCGGAAGCGGCACACCGTACGCAGCCTCGGCCGCCGGCTCTGGCACCCGCGCCTGGCCATCGTGGCGCTGGTCACCTGCACCGCCGCGAGCGGCGCGCTGCTGCTCAACGCCCAGGCCGCGCAGGCCGTGAACGGCGGGCCGGCCCCCGACCCGACGAAGCCGTACGTGGGCATGAGCGCGATCGACACCACGCAGGCAGCGCTGCAGAAGACCACCGGGGTCAAGTTCGGCATCGTCGGGCGGACGATGGAGATGGACGCCTCCTTCGACACCGCCTGGACGGACTCGCTCGCCGCCAAGGGCGCTGTGCCGTGGCTGACGCTGTCCTTCACCCGCAACGGCCGGACCACGCTGTTCTCCTCGATCACCGCGATCCGCAACGGTACGGACGACGCCGAGATCCGGGCCTGGGCACAGCAGATCGCCGCCTACGGCAAGCCGATCTACTTGAGCTTCATGCCGGACGTGGACCGCAACTACCTGGCCACCTCGGCGGTCGCCCGTGGCGGGATACCCGCCGACGTGGCGCCGGCCTGGGACCGGCTGCGCTCCATCTTCGCCGCGGCCGGGGCGACCAATGCAGCCTGGGTCTGGAGCCCGGCCGACGCCTCCGCCGACCGGCTCTACAGCCCGCCGGCCGCGCAGATCGACGCCGTCGCGATCATCCTGTTCGAATATCCGGGCCAGAAGTGGCCCGATCCGGCGAGCATGCTGGCGGCGGTCGCCGCCCGGCATCCGGGCAAGCCGCTGCTGATCGAGGCGTCGGTGGACGGACCGGCGACCCAGCGTGCCGCCTGGCTGACCAAGCTGGGCGCGGCGATGGCCGCACGCACCGACATCGCCGGATTCGTCTACCACCAGAGCGGACCGGTCGCGGACCCGACCGCCAAGGCCGCGGCCCCGTGGGCGGTCGACGCCGATCCGGCCGGCCTCGCCGCGTACCAGCAGATCGCCGAGCAGCTCGCGACCGCACGGACCGAGGCGAAGCGTTGAGCGGCGTGGAAAACGAGACGGCAGAGAACGAGACGGCGCAGCACGCCCCCGATCCTGCCGAGTTCAAAGCACCCGACATCTCCGAGTCCTTCACCAGACCGAGGGCGCTCGAAGATCCCGGGACGGCAGAGTCACCGGACGCCCCTGAAACCCCGGACGTCCCGCCCCCACCGGCGAAACCGACCATCCCCACAGCCCGCGAAGCCCCCGACACCACTCTCACCCCCAGCTCCGCCTCCACCCCATCCATCTCCCCCAGCCCCAGCTCCGCCTCCGCCCTGGCAAACGACGCCACCGCAGCAAGCGCGCTCAAAGCCGCCGAAGCAGAGTTCTCCCCCCTGGGCCGCTTCACCGCGCACCGGATCGGCCGCCGGATCGTGGAAAACGCACCGCTGCTCGCGGTCCTGGTGCTGCAGATCATCATGAGCTATCGGCTGCAGAACACCGCGTTCCAGGACGAGGCGCTCTACCTCTACGCCGGGCACCGGGAGATCGCCTGGCTGCTGCACCACACCCCGACCTACGACAACTACCCGACCTACTTCTCCGGCGCCCCGTTCCTCTATCCGGTGCTCGGCGCCGCGGTCGACGGGGTGTTCGGCCTGGCCGGCGCCAGAGCGCTGAGCCTGCTGTTCATGCTCGCGGCCACCTGCCTGGTGTGGGCGACCAGCCGGATCCTGTACGGCCGCAACGCCGCGGCCTGCGCCGCCGCCCTGTTCGCAGTGGCCGCGCCGACGCTCTTCCTCAGCCGCCTGGCCACGTACGACGCCCCTGCGCTCTTCCTGCTCGCACTCGCTTTCTGGATCGTGGTGCGCACCGCGCGCGGCAACGCCGTGTGGGTCCTGCTGGCCGTGCCGCCCACCGTCCTGGCCGTCGGCACCAAGTACGCCTCGCTGCTCTACGTGCCGACGCTGGTGACCGTGGCGATCCTGGTCGGCCGCTTCGGCGGCGCCGCACGGCCGCGCCGCTGGATCACCGCGCTGCTGCGCGGCCTGCTGTACGCGGGCGCGGTCGCCGGGCTGCTGTACGGCTGGCTGAAGCTGCTCGGCTCCGGCTTCCTGGCGGGCATCAGCTCGACCACCACCAGCCGCAGCGCCGGTACCGACTCGCTGGCCACGATCGCGCAGCACGCCGCCGAGTACGGCGCGGGCGTCTTCGCCCTCGCGGTGGCCGGAGTGGCGGTGGACGTGATGCGGCACCGCCGGTCCGGCCACGGACGCTCCACGGCCCTGGCCGCCGCCTTGCTGAGCACCACACTCGCGGCGACGGCGCTGCTGGCCCCGGCGTACCAGATGCACCTGCACACGCTGACCTCACTCCAAAAACACGTGGGTTTCGGTCTGCTGTTCGCCGCGCCGATCGGCGGGGTGTTCCTGGCCGCACTGCTGCGGGTCGGATCGCGCGACCCACGCCGCCTCGGCCTGGCCCTGGTGATCTCGCTGAGCCTGATGGCCGCCGCGCTCAAGCAGTCCAGCACGCTGTACCAGCAGTGGCCGAACACCGCGGCACTCGTCGACGCGATACGCACCCAGGTCAGACCGGTCACCGGCCGCTACCTCGCCGAGGAGGACGAGGTGACCAGGTACTACACCCGGGACCTGACCGAGCCCTACCAGTGGTACGGCACGTACACCTTCACGTACACCGACAAGGCGGGCCAGGTGCTGACCGGAGTCCCCGCGTACAAGCAGGCCATCGCGGAGCAGTACTTCCAGATCATCATCCTGCGATACGGGCCCACCGCCGCGCTCGACCTGCAGATCGACCCGCAGCTCAAGGCGCAGAAGGGCTACACGCTGATCGACGTCGTTCCGGCCGACTCGTCCTACGGAAACGGCGACTACTACATCTGGCGGGTCAACGACTGAGTCGCAGTCCGCCAGAGCGGTCCCACCGCACCGGGACCGGAAGGGCCGCGCGCCGACCACCGCACCGGTCGGCGCGCGGCTCGCTTTTGTCGCGCCCCCAACCTGCCGCATCCAACCTGCCGCGCCTAGCCCGCCGCCCCGACCACCGTGTCAAGATACTTAGGATCAAACTGCGTCCGCCGCCGCAACTCCGCGGCCCCGAGCGCATGATCCACCAGCTGATAGTCCTTGGCACCGACCACGAAGTCGAAGTAGACCAGCGCCTTCACCGAGTCGGGATGCGCAGTGGCCCAGTCCAGGATCAGATCCACCGGGGCAGCGGTGTCCGGCTGCGGCAGCTGCGGCGCCCACTCGGCCAGCATCACGGGCTTGTGGTGCCCGGCGGCGAACGAGGCCATCGCGTTCAACCCGTCCGGCCCGTCGAGCAGGAAGTCCGACGTGGCGCTCTGCGGGTAGCCGTCCACGCCGACCCAGTCGACGTACCCGTCGCCCGGATACCAGGCGGAGTTCTCGGTGTTGTTCGGCCCGCGCCAGACGTTCACGCACCACACGAAGGCCGCGTTCGACGCGCCCTCGCCCTGGAAGACGTCGTACACGTGCCGCCACGCCGCGATGAACGCGCTGGGCGAGACGGCCGGCACGTTCCACTCCGGGTACCAGGTCGCGTTCATCTCCCAGTCCAGCCGGATGAAGACCGGCTTGCCGAACTTCTTCACCGCATCGGCCTGCGCGCGCAGATAGGCGTCGCGCTTGCCGGAGGTGACCGACCCGTCGGACAGCGGCAGGTTCCAGGAGACCATCGGCGTCATGCCCGGCATGGTCGTCGCGTCGGCAAGAGTCGGGGAGACCGAGCCGTCCGGGGTCGTCCACCGGTTGTAGATGGCCGGGTGCGTGGTGATCCCGGCGGCCGTGTCGAACACGTCCAGGCGGCTGAGATCCGTGGAAACGCCCAGGTAGACGTTCCCGTTGCCCGGCGCGAACTTGGCGGACGCGGGGGCCACGCTGCCGGAGCGTGCAAACCAGACCGTGGCCGCGACGCCCGCGCAGACCACGACTACGGCCCAGCGTCGGCTGCGAGTCACCCGGATATGTTAACGCCGGACCACCTGATCCAGTCTCCTGAAAAGGGAAAACGCCGAAAACACCTGCAATTCCGATCCAGGATCCCGGGCCGGATACAGCATGGGATACATCGGTAATCAGTTCTTCACGACGGCGACTCGCGGCAGCAAACACGCGCACCCACAGTCATCGCTACAGCACGGCCGCACAGCCCGCACACCTACCCGTTGCGCTGTGAACTCCGTAGGAGAGCGCCCCATGCCGGAAGCGCACGCCCCGCTGACCCAGATCCCGGAACCGTCCGCCCCGCCGCGCCCCGGCATTCCCGCCGCCCCGGCGCCCTTCGAGCTCGATCCCGCGTCCGCCGCCCTCGTCCTGATCGACATGCAGCGCGATTTCCTCGAACCCGGCGGGTTCGGCGAGACCCTCGGCAACGACGTCGGCATGCTGCGGCGCACGATCGAGCCGCTGCGCCGCGTACTGGCCGCCACCCGGGCCGCCGGACTGCCGGTCATCCACACCCGGGAGGGCCACCTCCCGGACCTGTCCGACTGCCCGCCGAGCAAGCTGAACCGCGGCGCGCCGTCGCTGCGGATCGGCGACCCGGGGCCGAACGGCCGCATCCTGGTGCGCGGCGAGTACGGCCACGACATCGTCGACGAACTCGCCCCGGCCCCCGGCGAGCCGGTGATCGACAAGCCCGGGAAGGGCGCGTTCTACGGCACCGGCTTCGGCGAACTGCTCGCCGGGCTGGGAATCAGCCAGCTGATCGTCACCGGGGTGACCACCGAGGTCTGCGTGCACACCACGGTGCGCGAGGCCAACGACCGCGGCTACGAGTGCCTGGTGCTGTCCGACTGCGTCGGCTCGTACTTCGACGAGTTCCACAGGGTCGGCCTGGCGATGATCGCCGCGCAGGGCGGCATCTTCGGCTGGACCGCAAAGTCCACCGACTACCTGGCCGCCCTAGCCCAGCTCTGACCGCCGCACCACTCCCCGCGCCACTCCCCCGCGCCAATCCCCGCCTCACCCCCGTGCCTAACTCCACGGAGCCCCCATGTCCACGATCACGCCCGCCCCAGCCCCCGCCCCCTCACCCACTCCTGCCCCCACCACTGAATCCACGCCACCCATCGCACTCCCCTGGTGGGTCCCCGGCGACACCAACGCCTTTTTCGGCCTGGGCTTCAACGTCCTCGTCAACGTGCTCGTACTCACCGGCCTGGTGATCGGGGTCGTCAACATCCCCGCCCACGACGTCTACCACACGATCCTGCCCGCGCTGGGCGTGGAGCTGCTGATCGGCAACGTCTACTACACCTACCTGGCCCGCCGCCTCGCCCGCCGGGAGAACCGGACCGACGTCGCGGCGATGCCGTACGGCCCGTCCGTGCCGCACATGTTCATCGTCACCTTCGTCATCATGCTACCGACCTACCTGGCCACCAAGGACCCGATCCGGGCCTGGGAGGCCGGGCTGGCCTGGGCCTTCGTCATCGGCCTGATCGTCCTGGTCGGCGCGTTCGTCGGCCCGTACATCCGCCGCTGGACACCGCGCGCCGCGCTGCTGGGCACCCTGGCCGGCATCTCGATCGCCTTCATCTCGATGCGCCCGGCCGGGCAGATGTGGGAGGCGGCCTGGATCGCGCTCCCCGTCATGGTGATCATCCTGATCGGCTTCTTCACCAACCTGCGGCTGCCCGGCAACATCCCGGTCGGCCTGGCCGCCCTGCTGGTCGGCACCGCGATCGGCTGGATCGGCGGCTTCATGTCAGCGCCCGACGTCTCGGCGGCCGCCAAGGACATCGCCGTCGGGCTGCCCACCCTCCACTTCCACCTGCTCTTCACCGGAATCAGCCACATCGGGCCACTGCTGTCCACCGCGATTCCGCTGGGCATCTACAACTTCACCGAGGGCATGACCAACGTGGAGAGCGCCTCGGTGGCCGGCGACTCGTACAACCTGCGCTCCGTCCTGCTCGCGGACGGCACCGGTGCGATCGTCGGCGCAGCGCTCGGTTCGCCGTTCCCCCCGGCCGTCTACATCGGACACCCCGGCTGGAAGAGCGCGGGCGGCCGCACCAGCTACTCGATGGCCTCCGGAGTAGTCATCGCAATCCTCTGCTTCAGCGGCATGTTCGGACTGCTGGGTGCGCTGCTGCCGATCCCCGCAATCGTGCCGATCCTGCTGTACATCGGCCTACTGATTGGTGCCCAAGCTTTCCAGGCAGTACCCCGCGCGCACGCCGCCGCCGTGATGATCGCGATCATCCCCAACGTGGCGTCCTGGGCGCAGGGTCAAATGGCCAACGTGCTCTCAGCAGTGGGCTACCAAACCGTGGACTTCTCCTCGAACGCCAAGCTGATCCCGCCCACCGCGACCACTCCCGGCACCGTGCCGGAGAGCTCACTGGTGAGCGCCGGGGTCATCTACAAGGGCCTGATGCTGCTGGGCGACGGCGCGGTACTGGCCGGACTGATCCTGGGCGCGATCGTCGTGTTCCTCATCGACCGAGAGTTCCGCAAAGCAGCCATCTACTGCACAGCCGGGGCGGTCCTCTCCTTCGTGGGCTTGATCCACGGCGCAAAAGTCGGCTGGGACGTGGACGGCGAGGTAGCCCTCGGCTACTTACTCGCCGCCGTAGTCTGCATCATCTTCTCCCTGCGCAAAGTCCCCCCACGCACCCCCGACGCCGACGAACACCTCCTAGCCGAGCCCGCGTAACGCTCACCAGCCATCAACGCTCCCCCGCCAAGCGCCCGGCCAACGCCGCCAGCGAATCCGGGCGCTCCAGGTGAACCGCATGCCCACAACCATCAATGACCCGATATGGCAACCCACACCGCACCTGCAGCTCCCGAGCCGCCCGATACCGGACCGGAGCCGAGAGCGCCCCCACCGAACTCATCACCCGCCCTGGCAACGCAAGCACAGCTCCAGTCACCGCTTCCTCAACCGGCTCAAACGCACGGAACATGGCCAGGTCCCGGCGTACCGCCTCCGGATCCTCGGGGGCCATCGCCGGGTCCCAAGCCGGGCCGTAAAGCGCCGCCCCAAACCCCGCGACCCCGCCGTCCGAATACGCAGCAGCCACCGGGGCCAGCAACCCCGGAACCAAACTCCCCACAGCCGGTTCGTGCAGCACCGCCCCCACCACCGGTACGCCCGCCGCCAGCAGGGCTAGCCCAAGCGTCGCGCCCCCGCTGACCCCAACCACCACCGCGCCCGCACACCCCTCCGCAAGTGCGCCCACCTCAGTCGCCAAATCGCCGCTGTAAGCACGCTGCGGCGCAACAACCCCCAGCTCCGGAAACAACCCAGCCAGCGACTTCCTGACACCCGACCAGATCTCGGCCGTAGTCGCGGCGCCATGGATGAGCACGACACGAGTCGGAGGCATGGGCGCCAGCATAAGACGCACCCCCGCGCCCCGATTGACCCCGCCGTAACATCCGGGGAACGGCGGCGTTACGACCGCTACGGAGGATGACGGCATGGATTCCGCAGTGGATACAGCGCAGGATCCCGGTACGGCCGACCAGTTCGAGGCCGACGCGAAGGCCAAGGCGTCCCCGAGCGAAACCGCCTACCGCCAGTTGCGCGACCGGCTGCTCTCCGGCTCGTTCCCGCTCACCCGGCGGCTCGCCGAGGAGCGGCTGGCGGGCCTGGTCGGCGTGTCCCGGACCCCGGTGCGCCACGCCCTGATCCGGCTGCACGGCGAGGGACTCGTCAGCCGACACCAGGACGGCGGCTACCGTCCGGCAGTCCCCGACCCGAACGACATCGCCTGCCTGTACGAGGCCCGACGGGCTCTCGAAATCGGTGCGCTATGGCGGCCGTCGGAAGCAGGCGAAAAGCACCACCGCGCAACGCTGGAGGAACTGCGCGAGGACTGGGAAGCGCTGCGGCGCGACCAGCCCCCGGCCGACGCGGGCTTCGTCACCTCGGACGAGGACTTCCACGTGCGCCTCGCCCACGCCGCCGGCAACGAGGTGCTGGTCGACCTGCTGCGGTCCGTCAACGCCCGGATCAGGGTCGTGCGCATCCACGACTTCCTGACCGACGATCGGATCGAGCAGACCATCGCCGAGCACCTGCAACTGCTCGGCGCGGTGATGGCCGACGACCCCTCCGGCGCCGAGCGGATCTTCCGTGCGCACCTGGCGAAGTCCAAGCAGGTCGCCGAGGAACGCGCGCTGCGGGCCATCGCCCGAATGGCCACCCTGGACTGATCGAATCGCGTAGACCGGTGAGAGGCGAACCCGATGACCAGCACCGAAGCTGAATCAGGAATCGACACACGAGCAGTCACGACGTTCGGCACGGTGGCCGCCGAACCATATCCGTGGCCTTACGACGGAGCACTGAACCCGTCCCGCACCGCCCTCCTATGCATCGACTGGCAGACCGACTTCTGCGGCCCCGGCGGCTACGTGGACTCGATGGGCTACGACCTGGCCCTGACCCGCGCTCCCCTCATCCCGACCGCCAAGGTCTTAGCCGTCGCCCGCGCCGAGGGCTTCACGATCATCCACACCCGCGAGGGCCACCGCGCGGACCTGGCCGACTGCCCGCCCAACAAGCTGTGGCGCTCGAAGCGGATCGGCGCAGGCATCGGCGACGCAGGCCCCTGCGGCCGGATCCTGGTACGCGGCGAACCGGGCTGGCAGATCGTCCCCGAGGCAGCGCCGCTGGACGGCGAGCTGATCGTCGACAAGCCGGGCAAGGGCGCGTTCTACGCGACCGATCTGGACCTGCTGCTGCGCACCCGAGGGATCACCCACATCATCCTGACCGGCATCACCACCGACGTCTGCGTCCACACCACGATGCGCGAGGCCAACGACCGCGGCTACGAGTGCCTCCTGCTGACCGACTGCACCGGCGCGACCGACCCGGCGAACCACGAGGCGGCCCTGCGCATGGTCACGATGCAGGGCGGCGTCTTCGGCGCCATCGCCTCCTCATCCGCGCTCCTCAACACGCTCGCCAGCCCAAGCGCGCCGTAACCACGCACTGCCCAAAGCTGGCTCCCGGCTGCGAATTCAACGAACGCCAATACAGAACGGACGCCCGGCCGGGTCAAGCATCACAAGCCCCCTGCTATCCGGATTCGGCTGGGGCTCGATGGTCGTCGCCCCGTAGCCGTGCAGCGATTTCTCAGCCTGCGCCACGTCGTCGACGTAAAACTCCAGATGCACCTGAAGCGGCACCTCCGAGGAGGGCCAAGTCGGTGCCCGGTAGTCGTCAACCTTGCGGTAGATCCACGTCGTCCCGTCCATAGTGACCCAGGCAGAGTCGTCATCCTCATGGGTGAGCTCGGCCCCGGCCGCAGCACAGTAGAAGGCAGCCAGCGCACCAGGGTCGGCACAGTCCACAGTGATCGCGGCAAGTCGCAAGGTAACCATGCGGTTCAGCCTAGATGAGCTCTCCCCAGCCACGTGCCACCCCGTCCATCCCCCAATGGCATAGACCTGCTTCCCGCTAGCGTCATAAGGCTCCACGTCTGCGCGCAGCTCAGGTCAAGGGCGCTGGTCGTGGCCAATCACGTTTCCACACGGCTCACGTGCCTTGTTAATTCAGTTGTCGATGTCCGGCGACGGCTGGAAACTGTCGCACGTGGGAGCTGACGGAGTCGCGCAAGGAGCAGTCGACGTGTTCTCTCCGGTCGTCACCGACTTTTGGCACGCGACCTTCTCGGGTGAGGACGTCGTGCCCCGCGACGCAACCTTCACCGTCGCGGTCAACGCCGATCTGAGCGAGGACCGCCGGGTCATGGTGCTGCACACCACTGACGGCGCGGTCAGGGCGGTGCTGACGCCATCGCTCGCCGACGCTGTGGGGCTCTGCGAACTGCGCCCGCGAAGCGAGGCGGACCTGCGCCGGGCCTTGAGCAAGGCCGGCGTCGCTCTGCACCCGGCGGACAACCTGTTCTACTTCTCCCGGGCCGATCTGGACACGCTGCTGGCAGAGGACTCGCACCCCGGTGTTCGGCAGCTGTCGGACGCCGACGCCGCGCTGTTCGCCCAGTTCCGATCGTCGGCCTCGGAGCAGGACCTCGACGACGCCTATGTCGAACTGGACCATTGGGCGGTCTTCGGTGCCTTCGCCCAGGACCGCCTGGTCACCGCGGTCAGCATGTACCCCTGGGGAAACGCGCGCATCGCCGACCTCGGCGTGCTGACGCTACCCGCGTATCGCCAACGCGGTCACGCCCGCGCCGTTGTCCGGGCCGCGTGCAAACACGCCGCGCAGAAAGGGTACGAACCCCAGTACCGGTGCCAGCTGGACAACCACGCGTCCCTGGCCGTGGCCAAGGCCACAAAGCTGACGCACTTCGGAACGTGGGAAGTAGTCTCGCCCGACTCCCCAGGCGCCTGAGAATCCGAGGGATCCCCTCGCCCGCCGTGATCCGGATGCGACAACCCGGATCGATGTCGTCATCACAGTCGCCTTGACCATCCCCTTCGCCCGATCCGCCGCACTCGCGCCACTGAGATCAGCTCAATGCCTGAAAGGCCCCGCACGCGTGTCCCTCGTGGCGGGTCGTCCGCCGTCGGCGAAGCTTTCGCGGGAATTCCGAGGGAGCACGGGCGTCTGTGGTCAGGGCAGGCGGGGAGCGCTGCTTCCCGCGTGACTCACGCCGCGTGCCGTTTGATTTCATCCAGGGGTTTCTATGGGGAAGAACCGCGCTGGGAGCTGCAGCATCCGGCGTGGCCATCGAACATAAAAACCCGGGATGAAATAGAACGATACGCGGCTGGTGTCGTACGGGAAGTAGCGTTCACAGCGACGATGGCGCACAGCCCGTGTTCCCTCGGGATTCCCGCGATAGCTTCGCCGACGGCGGTTGAGTCGCCACGAGGGACACGCGTGCGGGGCCTTTCACCCACCAACCAAACCGTAGCCGAAAACCCTCAGTCTCCAACTTCAAGGCGCGTGAGTACCTCAGTCAGATCCCAGTGGATCGGCGGCACGGTCTCAAGCCGGATGCCCCGGCGGTCAATATCGAGCCTGGCACCGATGAGGTTGCGAGCCCGATAGAACAACTCACGCACGGCAGCCGCCGCGTCTGTGGCCGGGCGACCGTACGTGTCCCAGAAGGCGTCCACCTCGGTACCGGCCTGCTGCTGCACACGGTGAATGGTCCAGTCGGCCAGCGGGTCGCCCCAGGACGCAGCGTCGCAGTCGAGAATTCCGGTGATCGTGGGCTCGTCCGTCCCGGCTTCGATCAGGATATTGAGTCTCCACAGATCCCCGTGGAGCAGGCGGGGCTCGCCTACTTCGTCGAGTGCGGTGCGGTGGGTTTCGGTGGCTGCGATGACACGGTGGATATCGCCCGAGCCGAGCCCTGCCTCGTCGTAGTCACGGGCTAGGGTCCGGAACCGGTCGGCCAGAGCCTCCCTCCACGTCGCGAAGCCCGGACCGGACACCCGGCCGAAGCAGTCGCCGCGCACGTCGTGGACGGCCCGGGTGACAGCGCCGAGCTGGCGGTAGTACGACGCCCGCGCGGCCTCCGAGTATGAGTCAAGGCCCTGGGACGCTGGCACGCCGGGGAGCAGAGTCTGGAACAGGTAGTCGCGGCCGATGAGCTGGTGGGTGAAATCCACCGCCAGATTCCGCGGGACCAGATCGCCCAGTGCCGCGAAGTAGGGAGCCGCCGCGTACTCGTTGCGCATCGCGTCACGGTCGCTGCCCAGCTGCCGCGCGCGGTCGGGCGCTACTCGCAGGATGACCGGTTCGCGACCCTCGAGCTCGACCCGGTACGTGCTGTTGTAGGTCCCCACGCCGATCTCGACCACCCGGGTCGCCCGCGCGTGTTCGCCGAAGGCCCGGCGGCACACGGCCTCGATCTGATCGGGCGACACGGGCTGCTGGAAGGCATCGGACTCGCGCTCGACGGTCTGCACGATCACGGGATGACCTTACTGCGGCCCGCGTGCAAGAGCGTGGCGCCGGGCGCAGACCTGCGCCCGGCGCGGGATGCTGTCCGGCTTCGGCTAGCTGGTCTCGACCATGAGTCCGGCCATCATGCCCTCGTCCTCGTGCATGAGGATGTGGCAGTGCAGCATGTACATGTACGTGTCGTCGGTGTAGTCGGTGAACTTCATCGCGATCTTCACCGTGGAGCCGCCGACCACCTCGACCGTGTCCTTCCAGCCGAGGTCGACGCCGGTGGGTGCGGTGCCGTCGACGGAGATGATCTGGAACGGCACGTCGTGCACGTGGAAGGAGTGCTCCAACTGGGTGGCGTTGGTGACCGTCCAGATCTCCTCGGCGTTCAGGGTCGTGGTGATCATGTTCGTCGTCATCGCCGCCATGGTGGTACCGGCCACGCCGTTGATCAGCATGGTCGTGCCGCTCTGGCTCAGCGTGATGGTGCGGGCGGTGAAGGCGGTGGTGTCGTAGCGGGTGATGGTGTTGAGCGCGCTGGGCAGCGTCGCCGGGGTGTCCGTGGCGGCGGGGGTGATGGTCAGGAACTCGTAGGTGCCGCTGCCGCCCCTGACCCAGCCGGTGGTGATGACGGCCTGGAGTGTGACCGCCGCGGTCAGGTCGAGCACGATCTCGGCGCGCGACCCGGCCACCAGCCGGATCGAGGTCACGCCGGTGGCCGCGTCGATGTAGCCCTGCTCGGTGGCGATCTGCGTCATGGTGCCGCCGTCGGTACGGCTGACGGTGATGATGTCGGCCGGCGAGGCGTTGAGCAGCCGCACCCGGGTACGGGTCTTGGTCGCGGTGAAGGTGAGCGTGGTGTTGTCCACGTTCACCCCGTTGCACAGCACCGGGAAGTCCAGGCCGCTGGTGAGGTAGCCGGACAGGTTGTACTTGATGTCGCCGGCGCTGCTCACGGCCAGGCACTGCAGGACCACCGGGATGTCGTCGACCCCGTAGTCGCTCGGCAGCGCGGCGGTGGCGTCGGAGTCGTCCTCGATGATGATCAATCCGGCCAGGCCCTTGACGACCTGTTCAGCCGTCGTGCCGAGGGCGTGCGGGTGGTACCAGAGGGTGGCGGCGTCCTGGTTCACGGTGAACGAGGGCGACCAGGTGGTGCCGTCGGCGAAGGCCACCTGCGGCCCGCCGTCCACCTTGGCCGGCACGTGCGCGCCGTGCCAGTGCACGGTGGTGTCCGCGCCGAGGTTGTTGGTGACGTTCATCTGCACGGTCTGGCCGTTGGTCCACTTCATCGTGGGGCCGAGATACGAGCCGTTGAAGCCCATGGTGCTGCTGCTGACCCCGCTCAGCACGTCGTGCGTCCCGGTCTCCATGTCGAGGGTGTACGTGGTGGTGGTGCCCGAGGTGGTGCCCGTGAGCAGGGCGGGGTAGGTGAAGGTGTCGGAGGAGGCCGCCAGGGCCCTGGTGTTGTTCGCAGCGAAAACCGAGGCGCCGGCGACGGCGGTGCCGACGCCGACCGCACCGCCGATCATGAAGTTCCGGCGGGAGAGACCTCGGGTGCCCGGCGTCCCGGCCGGGCTCGGAGTGTGTGACATGAAGCAGGATACTGATCCGGTGATCTTGTGTCGTGATGGGAGTTTCCTGAGAGTCGGCGTAGAAGCCGGACCCTCTTGAGCTGCGATTCTCTGAGAAACCTGTGGGGAAGCTGAAAGTTACCTATGTGTAAGACTTCTGATGCACCTGGGGGGCCTGACGGCCTTCCCGTGCGACTGTCGGTACCCGGAGCAACAATGGGTCCATGGAGAAACCCGAGATCACCTCGGCCGGAGAATGGCAGCAGTTGCGCGACGAACTGCTCACCGCCGAGAAGGAAGCCACCCGAGCCCAGGACGCGCTCGCTGCGCGCCGTCGCCGTCTGCCGATGGTCAAGTTCGCCGACAGTTACGCCTTCGACTCGCCGACCGGCCCGAAGAGCTTGCTCGACCTGTTCGACGGCCGTGACCAGCTGGTGGTCTACCAGTTCATGGACAACGGCCCGGACCACTACTGCCCAGGCTGCACCGGGTTCACGAACAACGTCCCGGTGGCCGCTCTGGACCGGCTGGCCGCGACCGGAGTCACCTGGGTGACCGTGTCGAACATGCCGCTGGCCCAGATCGAGGCGTACAAGGCCCGGATGGGCTGGACGCTGCCGTTCGTGTCGTCGCGCGGCACCTCGTTCGCGGACGACTGCGGCGCCGGGGGCGGCTTCATGCTCACCACGTTCCTGCGCGACGGGGACGAGGTCTACCGCACCTACAACACCACGCAGCGCGGGGTGGACCGGCTCGTCTTCGCCCACAGCATCCTGGACCTCACCGCGTACGGGCGGCAGGAGGACTGGGAGGACTCCCCGGCCGGCTGGCCGCAGCACCCAACGTACGGATGATATGTGGGTGACGTACAGATAGCGCCCGGCGTGGCGTCACGCGCTGCGGACCGGGACCGGCGTTCTGCTGCCCACCTAGGTGGCGAGGATGGTGGCCCGGTCCGGGTTGCGTTCTGCGTGGGCGAGATCCGCTGCCGTGCGTACCTGGGGGCAGATTGTCGGGGCTGTCTTAGGCCGCGCTTCTGGTGGTCGGGGGCGCGATTCCGGTTCAGACTGCTGCGGTGCGCAGCACTACCCACACGCTGCGGCCGCCGCCGTTGGCGGCCGTGATGACGCCCCACGCGTCCGCGAGGCGGGTGACGAGCAGCAGACCGCGGCCGTGCTCCTGGTCGCCCGCGGCGATCTGCGGGGCGGGGCCCGCTTCAGCGCCGCCCTGGTCTGTCACCTCGATCCGCAGCCAGCCGTGCTCCTCGCGCAGCATGCAGGCTATGACCTCGCTCGCGGTGTGGATCAACGCATTGGTGACCAGTTCGCTCACCACGAGCGCCGCGGAGTCGCAGGTGTCCTGGCCTAGCTCCCACTCGCGCAATTGCGTATGCACACGATTGCGGGCCTCGCGAACACAGGCTTCCCTGGCGGGCAGTTCGAAGGCTCCGACTCGGTCACCGGCCTGCGTCTCCGTGGGCGGGTGTCCAAAGGTCATGGACTCGGACGCGGTCACGCTCGGCTTCCGGTGACGCGGGCGGCACCGGTCGCGACCGAGAGGGCCCGCGCGGGCGGACCCTTCGGAGATACGCGCCGCGTCACGAGTTTCTCCAAACCTACGGGGCGCCGTCAGCGCCATACGTCGGGGTGTGGGTGAGCCAACTGTCACTATCCTCGGCGACACGTTCAGAACGCAAGGCTCTTTCTGATAATTTCACAATGAACCTGTAGTCGGCCCCCGCCGCGTGGCAGACTGCTGTTGTAGGCGGAGCTCCCGAGGAGGTCGCAGGTGACCCAAGCGCGGTCGACGAGCGCCTCGACCGTCCGTCTGCTCGTCCTCGGCCGGCGGCTGCGCGACCTGCGCCGACACGCCGGCAAGTCCTTCGAGGACGCTGCGCAGATCCTTGGTGTCAGCGCCCTGGCGATCCGCCGGATGGAGCAGGCCCAGGTCAAGTGGAAGATCCCGTATATCCGAATGCTGCTCGATGAGTACGGAGTCACCGGCGAAGAAGCCCGCGACTTCCTCGCGATGACCCTGGAGGCCAACCAGCCCGGCTGGTGGTACCGCTACCGCGACGTGCTTCCGTCCTGGTTCAAGGCGTACGTGAGCCTCGAGGAGGAGGCCACCCTCATCCGCTGCTACGAGCCGCACTACGTCCCCGGCCTGCTGCAGACCGAGAGCTACGCCGAGACCGTGCTGCACGCCGGCCTGCACGACACCGGTGAGGAGCTCGGCCGCCGGGTGGCCCTGCGCATGGAGCGGCAGAAGCTGCTGACCCAGCCGCACGCGCCCGACGTGTGGATCGTGGTCGACGAGACCGTGCTGCGCCGCCCGGTGGCCCCGCCCGAGGTGATGCGGAACCAGATCGACCGCCTGATCGAGATCGCGGCGCTGCCCAACGTCAAGCTCCAGGTGATCCCGTTCGCCCTGTGTGTGCACGAGGGGATGTACGGACCGTTTACCTTCTTCCGTTTCGAGCATCCGGAGATGCCGGACATCGTCTACCTGGAGAACGTCCTCGGCGCCGTCTATCTCGACCAGTACGACGACGTCGCGGCCTTCCAGTCCGCCCTTGACCGGTTGTGTGCACAGGCCCTGCCCCTCAATCGCACCGAGTCCTACCTCGGCGACATCCGCAAGGAGCTGTAGCCCGTGAACGCCATACACAACGCGGACCGGCAGTTGGGCGACGTGGGCTGGCACAAACCGTGGAGCGGCAGCAACGGCGGCAACTGCGTCGAGGTCAAGAGCCTGGGCAACGGCCGCTACGCGGTACGCCAGTCCACCGATCCCGAGGGCCCCGCGCTGGTGTTCACGGAGGCGGAACTCGACGTGTTCGCCCGGGGCTGGAGCCCGCACAAGGCGGCCGTCGCGGGGCTGGCGGCGGGCTCTGCGTGAGCGAGGACATGAGCTGGACCCAGCGCGGCCTCGGGTACGAGCCGCCTGAGATCGACACCTCGGTTGCGCACTCGGCGCGGGTCTACGACTACGTCCTCGGCGGCAAGGACAACTATCCCCCCGATCGCGAGGCGGCCGAGCAGATGCTCGGCGGCTGGCCCGGCCTGCGCAACTCGATGCGGCAGAACCGGAAGTTCATGCACCGGGCCGTGCGATACCTCGCCGCGGAGCGCGGAATCCGCCAGTTCCTGGACATCGGCACGGGTATCCCGACCGCGCCGAACCTGCACCAGATCGCGCAGGAGGTCGCCCCGGAGAGCCGGATCGTCTACGTCGACAACGACCCGATCGTGCTGGCCCACGCGCAGGCCCGGCTGAACGGCAGCCCCGAGGGCCGGATCGCCTACGTCCATGCCGACCTGCGCGACAGCGAGAAGGTGCTTGCCTCGCCAGAACTGCGGGCCGTCTTCGAGCCCGACGAACCGGTCGCGCTGTCGATCGTGGCCGTGCTGCAGTTGTTCACCGACGATCAGGAGGTACACGACCTGATCAAGCGGTATATACAGCCGCTGCCGCCGGGAAGCTTCCTGGTGCTGTCCACCGTCACCGCCGATGCCAATCCGCAGGGCGTCGGCGCGGCCGTCGCCGCGAGCAGGGCGCACGGGATGCCGGCTCGCGACCGCACGATGGCTGAGGTCGCAGCGCTCTTCGATGGGCTCGAGTTGATCGAGCCCGGGGTGGTCCTGGTGCATCGGTGGCGGCCTGACCAGGACGTCGGCGTGGAGGTCAGGGACGAGGACGTGTCCATGTGCGGGGGCATCGCCGTCAAGCGGTGATGACGGTGACTGCGGTGACTGCGGGTGATGCGGTTTCGCTAGGGCGGCGGGGCGGTGGAGGCTCGCAGCACCAGCGTGGGCGGCAGGGAGAGCCGTTTGGTCAGGTGCGTCGACCGGGTCAGCTGTTCCAGCAGCAGGCGACCGGCCTCCGCGCCAAGGTCGTAGTGCGGCACCCGCACGGTGGTGAGCGCCGGGTTGAACTTGTCGGCGAACGGCATGTCGTTGAACCCGGTGACCGAGATCTGTCCCGGGCAGGCCACGCCGCGTTCCCGCAGTACGTCGCAGGCACCTAGCGCGAGCAGGTCGTTGGCCGCCACGATCGCGGTCAGGCCGAGTCCGCGGTCCAGCAGCTCGCGGGTCCCGGCCGCCCCTGCCGCCTCGGTGTAGGCGTCGCAGACCACGACTTGTCCGGCCAGAGCGTCGAGGTGGTGCTGGCGCAGGGTTTCGTGGAACGAGCGCGCGCGCATTGAGCCCGTGGACAGCCCCTGCGGGCCGGCCAGGTGGCCGATCCGGCGGTGGCCGAGCTCGACCAGGTGCTCGACCGCCAGGGTGATGCCGAGCCAGTCGTCCGCGGTCACCGCCGAGAAGTCCGCGCGGTCGGTGCCCCGGTAGACCAGCACCACCTTCAGCCCGCGGCGCGCGGCCTCGTCCAGCAGCGGATGCGTGCGGCGGGCCGTGGCCACGATGAAACCGTCCACCCGGCGGGTGACCAGCGCGTCGAACAGGCTGCGTTCGCGCTGCTCGTCATTGTCCGTATTCGCCAGCAGCGCGGTGTACCCCTCCCGGGCCAGCACGTCCTCGATGCCGCGCACGATCGGGGGGAACAGCGGGTTCATCAGGTCCGGGATGATCACGCCCACCGTGCCGGACCGGCTGGTGCGCAGGCCGCGGGCGATCGCGTTCGGGACGTAGCCCAGCTCCCGGGCGGCGGCCAACACCCGCTCGGCGGTCGCGGCGTTCACCAGGTGGCGGCTCGCCGGGTTGAGCGCGCGCGACGCGGTCGCCTGGTGGACTCCGGCGCGCAGTGCGACGTCGGACAGCGTCGAGGCTCGGGACACGGGCCGAGTGTAACCCGATCGGGTTCAACAATCGATTGCATGAACGACTTCGGTTCGGGTGTGTTCGAAGCCGGCGGGAACCCGCAGGTCACCGCCTCGCGCCAAACCGGTCCGGGCGTAGGGATTGACAGCGGGGGTGCCTGGACGGATATTTCGACGCAATCGACGGGTTCACAACCGTCCCGCACTGCATCGTGTGTTCCCACCGCGTTTTCCGCACCCGGACAAGGTAGTCCTGAGGAGGACAGTGCACATGCCCGACTGCAATCGTATGCAGAGATCCGGCCCACGCCGGGCCGCCGTCCGCCGCCGCACCGCCGCGCTGCTGGCCGCGAGCTCCCTCGTGTTGTCGGCCTGCGGGAACTCGCACAGTGCGGCCCAGACCCCGACCACCCTGACGATCGGGATCTCGCTCTCGCTGACCGGCGACTTCGCCGACCCGGGCAAGGCCGCCGAGCGCGGCTACCAGCTGTGGCAGAACACGGTCAACGCCACGGGCGGGGTGCTCGGCCGCAAGGTCTCGCTCAAGATCGTGGACGACGCCTCCAGCCCGAACCAGGCCGTCAGCAACTACCAGAACCTGATCAACCGGGACCACGTGGACCTGGTGTTCGGGCCGTTCTCCTCGCTGCTGACCATCCCGTCCTCGGTGGTGGTCAACCGGTACCACTACGCGTTCATCGAGCCGGCCGGCGGCGGTCCGGCGGTGTTCGCCCAGCACCTGCACAACCTGTTCTTCGTCCAGCCGGCCCCGACCGTGCAGAGCGGGATGGTCTTCGCGGACTACATCCTGTCGCTGCCCGCCGACCAGCGGCCGAAGACCGCCGCGTACCCGTCCCTGGACGACCCGTTCGCCTCACCGATCGCCGACGCGGTGCGCCAGCGCTTCGAGGCGGCCGGGATCAGGACCGTGTACAACGCGATCTACCCGGCCGAGACCACCGACCTGAGCCCGATCATGGCCAAGGTGGCCGCGGCCAAGCCGGACGTGGTTGTCGCCGGGACCCAGTCCCAGGACGCCTACGGCGACGTCAGGGCCATGATCCAGCTCAAGTGGGCGCCCAAGTGGCTGTTCCTGTCCAACGGGGCGAACTCGCCGGTCGACTTCCCGACCTCGGTCGGCGCGGGCAACACCCAGGGCATCTTCTCCTCCGGGGACTGGTTCTCCGGGAGCACCGCCACCGGCAGCGCCGCTTTCATCGCCGCGTACACGAAGGCCTACGGCGGCACGGCGGACCAGATCGACAGCACCTCGGCGGAGGCCTACTCCTGCGGGATGCTGCTGGAGGAGGTGGCCGCCAAAACCGGCAAGATCGACAACGCCACCATCATCAGCACCCTGCACTCGGGGACCTGGCCGACCCTGGAGGGCGACCTGACCTGGGACTCCTCGGGCGCGCCGCAGGGTTCGTACCTGCTGGTGCAGTGGATCGGCGGGAAGCTCGTCTCGGTCTACCCGGCGAGCCGGGCACAGCAGGTCCCGTACACCGGGCTGCTGGCCTGGGCCGGCAAGTAAGGGAACCAGCCACCATGCACACGGTTATCCAGGCACTGATCCTAGGCGTACTGACCGGGGGCGTGTACGCCCTGATGGCCAGCGGCCAGACCCTGATCTTCGGCATCATGAAGGTGGTGAACCTGGCGCAGGGCGCCCTGGTGATCGCCGGGGCGTACCTGAGCTACTCGCTGTTCACCTCCTTCGGCCTCGACCCCTTTCTGTCGATCCTGATCACCACCCCGGCGCTGTTCGGCGTCGGGGTGGGGCTCCAGTGGCTGTTCCTGCGCCCGCTGCGGGAGCAGGACCGCTCGCAGCTCTCGCTGCTGGTCACCTTCGCGGTCGCGCTGGGGATCGAGGGCGTGCTCAGCGTTACGTACAAGACGACGTTCCGCACGATCCAGACCGGGTACGCGGACACGTCCTTCACGGTCGGCGGGTATCAGATCTCTGCGGTGAGGTTGTACGCGTTCGTACTCTCGGTGGTCATGCTCGGCCTGCTGTATCTGCTGCTGGAGCGGACCCGCTTCGGCCGGGCGATCCGGGCCACGGTGCAGAACCCTGAATCGGCACAGCTACTCGGTGTCAATGCACACACTGTTGCTGCCGTCGGGTTCGGACTGGGCGCTGCGACGGCTGCGGCGGCGGGCGCGGTGTACGGACTGCTGTACTCCTTCAACTCGGGCAGCCACTACGACCTGATCTCCCGGCTGCTCTCGATCGTCATCCTCGGCGGGCTCGGCAGCATCGGCGGCTCGATCGTGGGCGCGATGGTGATGGGCGTGGTCGCCTCGCTGGTCGCCGCGCTCGGCCCGCCGATCTGGTCGGACTTCAGCTTCTTCGTGGTGCTGCTCGCAGTGCTGCTGATCCGGCCGCGCGGGCTGTTCGGCGCGAGCCTGCGAGGTGCTCTGTGAGGAGCGCCCTTGCCAATCGCGCCGGGCTGCTGCGTGCCGCCGTGTTCTTCGCGGCCCTCACCGCGCTGCCCTTCGGGGTGACCGCGCACTGGATCGTCAACCTCGGCGTCTTCACCCTGATCTACGCGGGCCTGGCCAGCGCCTGGAACCTGGTCGGCGGGCTGGCCGGATACCCCTCGCTGGGCCACGCCGCGTTCTTCGGGGTCGGGGCCTACGCCGAGGCGATCTACTTCCAGCACCGGGACGTCGGCGCGAGCGGGCTCACCCCGTTCCTGGTACTGCCGGTCGTCGGGGCCGGGGTCGCAGTGCTCGGGCTCGCGGTCGGCTGGATCGCGATGCGCACCCGCAGCGACGTGTTCGCAATCGTCACCATCACGCTGCTGTTCGTCGCGCAGACCCTGGCGTTCAATCTGAACTCGTTCACCGGCGGCTCGCAGGGCATCGGCATGCCGAGCGCGCCGTTCGACGTCGACAGCTTCGAGCGGCCCTTCTACCTCGTCCTGGTCCTGATACTCGCCGTCTCGATGGGCCTCACCTGGGCCGCGATGCACAGCGGGGTCGGGCTCTCGTTGCAGGCCGTGGCCGCCGACGAGGAGCGGGCGCGCGGCATCGGCGTGCACGTCAGCGGCGTCAAGCTGCTCGCCTTCGCGGTCTCGGTGGGGATCGCCGGGATGATCGGCGGGGTCTGGGCCTACTACGTGTCCTTCGTCTACCCGCAGTTCGCGGTGGACCCGCTGATCACCATCGGCATGGTGCTGATGGCCTATCTCGGCGGCCGCGGCACGCTGTGGGGCCCGGTGCTCGGGGCCTTCATCATCGTCCCGGCGCAGCAGTACCTGGCGTATCAGTACGGCGCGACGCAGCTCTACCTGATCGCCTACGCCGCGGTCTTCCTGCTGATCATGCTGCTGCTGCCGCGCGGGATCCTGCCGTCGATCGGCGACCGGCTGCGCCGCCGCGCGGCCACCCGCCCCGCCCCCGATACGCCGACCGAGGCTCCGGCCACCCCCAGGGAGATGGTCTCGTGAGCGCGCTGCTGGAGGTCGAGCACCTCACCAAGCGCTTCGGCGGCGTGACGGCCGTGGACGACTGCTCGTTCACCGTCGAGGCCGGCACTATCACCGGGCTGATCGGGCCCAACGGCTCCGGCAAGACCACGGTGTTCAACCTGATCACCGGATATCTGGCCGCTGATTCGGGCCGGATCGCCTTCGACGGGCGCGCGTTCTCCCGGCCCGACCCCGGCGCGCTCTACCGCAGGGGCCTGTCACGCACCTTCCAGCAGGCCCGGGTCTTCCCCGGGCTCAGCGTGCTGGACAACCTGATCGTGGCGGCCGGACATCCGTGGCGCGCCCTGTTCAGGCCGCGCCGCGGCCGGGCGGACGTGGCGCGCGCCACGTCGCTGCTGGAGGAGTTCAACCTGGGCGGGCACGCCGGGAAGCCCGCCGGGGAGCTGTCCTACGGCCAGCGCAAGCTGCTGGAGTTCGCCTCGGTGCTGATGAGCGAGCCGAAGCTGATCCTGCTGGACGAGCCGACCGCCGGGGTCAACCCGGTGCTGATCGGGGCGATGGAGCTGCACATCAGGCAGCGGTACGCCGCGGGCATCACGTTCCTGATCGTCGAGCACGACATGAACCTGGTGATGCGGCTGTGCGACCCGGTGATCGTGCTGGACCGGGGCACCCGGATCGCCGCGGGCCCACCGGACGCCGTGCGCGCCGACCCCGCCGTCCTCGACGCCTACCTGGGAGACTAGCCATGCCGCCACTGCTCGCCCTCGAGGGAGTCGTCGCCGGGTACGGCGCGGGCGACATCCTGCGCGGGGTGGATCTGACGGTCGAGGCGGGCGAGGTCGTCTGCCTGATCGGGCCGAACGGGGCCGGGAAGTCCACCGTACTCAAGACCGTCAGCGGTCTGCTGCGGCCGCGGCTGGGCCGGGTGCTGCTGGACGGCGAGCCGATCACCAAGCTCTCGCCGCGCGAGCGGCTCGGGCGGGCTGTCGTGCACGTGCCGCAGGACCGCAGCCTCTTCCCCGCGATGACGGTCTGGGAGAACCTGCTGATGGGCGCGTACATCCTGCGTGACCGCGCCGAGGTGCGCCGCCGGGCGGACCGCAGCGCCGAGCTGTTCCCGATCGTGGCGCAGCGCCGCCACGACGCCGCCGGCTCGCTGTCCGGCGGCGAGCAGAAGCAGGTCGAGCTGGCCCGCTCGCTGATGCTCGATCCGCGGCTGATCCTGCTCGACGAGCCCTCGATCGGCCTGGAGCCGCGGGCCCGGCGCACCGTCTTCGAGTCCATCGCCGGGCTCGCCGCCGACGGGCGCACGGTCCTGCTGGTCGAGCAGAACGCGCGCAGCGGCCTGGCGGTGGCCGACCGCGGGGCTGTGCTGGAGTCCGGCGTGGTGCGGCTGACCGGCACCGGCGCCGCGCTCCTGACGGATCCCGAGGTCGCCAGGCTGTATCTAGGCGGCGGCACACAGCAGAACCCTGACAACCCAAGCCCCGAACCGCCGTCCGGCCTGGTGCCTGGCGCGGAGCGGACGACTGAGGAGGTACCACGGTGACCGGAGTCGGCTCCCCGGCGGCGGCCGCCGCCCCCCGACCGCAGCGCCTCGGCTGGATCGGAACCGGCCGGATGGGCTACGCGCTGGCCGGCCGCCTGCTCGACGCGGGCCACGAGGTCGCCGTCTACAACCGCACCCGGTCCAAGGCCGAGCCGCTGGCCGAGCGCGGGGCCGTCATCGTGGACTCGATCGCGGAGCTGGCCGACCGGGACGTGGTGTTCACCATGGTCTCGGCCTCCGCGGACCTGGCCGAGGTGGTGCTCGGCGAGGGCGGCCTGCTCAGCCGCGCCGACGCGGCGCCCGGCGTCATCGTGGACTCCTCCACGGTCTCCGCCGAGGTGTCCGCGCAGGTGCGCGCGGCGGCCGCGAAGCGGGGCACCGCGCTACTGGCCGCCCCGGTGAGCGGCAACGGCAAGGTGGCCGCGGCGGGCCGGCTCTCGGTCGTCGCCTCCGGGCCGCCGGCCGCCTTCGAACTGGCGCGTCCGTATCTGGAGCTCTTCGGCCAGTCGGTCACCTACGCGGGCGAGGACGACGCGGCGCGCCTGGTGAAGCTGGCGCACAACATCTTCCTCGGCGTGGTCACCCAGTCCCTCGCGGAGGTCACCGTGCTGGCCGAGAAGGGCGGGGTGCCGCGGGCCGCGTTCCTGGACTTCCTCAACCACAGCGTGCTGGGCTCGGTCTTCACCCGGTACAAGACCCCTGCGTTCGTGCACCTGGACCTGACGCCCACGTTCACACCGGTGCTGCTGCGCAAGGACTTCGACCTCGGTCTGGAGGCGGCCCGCCGCCTGGAGGTGCCGATGCCGGTGGCCGCGCTGACCCACCAGCTCGTGCAGGCCGCGATCGGCCGCGGCCACGTGGACGAGGACTTCGCCGCGCTGCTGCCCGAGCAGGCCGCCGCCGCCGGGCTGACCCTGCTGCCCGAGGACACGCCCGTGGATGACGGGTTGAGCAGCCCGCAGGAGTCGCGATGACCGCCCCCGAACTGCTGCCCGCCCCCGGCCGGATGGCCGTGGACTTCGAGACCCGCGTGAACTTCGACCGACTGCGCGACTACCGGCTGGCCCGAGCCAGGGCGGCGCTGGACGCCTCGGAGCTCGGCGCGGTCCTGGTCTTCGACGTCAACAATATTCGGTATCTGACAAGCACGATGATCGGCGAGTGGGCCCGGGACAAGGTGGCCCGCTACGCGCTGCTCACCCGCACCGGCGAGCCGGTGGTCTGGGACTTCGGCTCGGCGGCTCGGCACCACCAGCTCTACGCACCCTGGCTCGATCCCGCCAACAGCCGAGCCGGGATGCTCGGGCTGCGCGGCTCGGTGGCCCCGGACGCGGGATTGATCGCGAGCGCCGTCGCGGAGGTCCACGCGATGCTCCGCGAGCAGGGCGTTGCCGATCTGCCGCTGGGCGTGGACATCGCGGAGCTGCCGATGGTGCTGGAACTGCAGCGGGTCGGCCTCGACGTGCGCGACGCGCAGCAGGTGATGCTGGACGCCCGGGAGATCAAGTCCTCGGACGAGATCATGCTGCTGACTCAAGCTGCTGCGATGGTGGACGGCTGCTATCAGACGATCGTGGACGCGCTCAAGCCGGGCATCCGCGAGAACGAGGTGGTGGCCCTGGCGAACAAGCGGCTGTACGAGATGGGCTCGGACGACGTCGAGGCGATCAACGCGGTGTCCGGCGAGCGGTGCAGCCCGCATCCGCACAACTTCTCCGACCGGCTGATCCGGCCGGGCGACCAGGTCTTCTTCGACATCATCCAGTCCTTCAACGGCTACCGGACCTGCTACTACCGCACCTTCAACGTGGGCAGCTGCACCCCCGTGCAGCGCGACGCGTACAAGAAGGCCCGCGAGTGGATCGACGCCTCGATCGGGCTGGTGCGCCCCGGAGTGTCGACGGACGAGATCGCGCGGGCCTGGCCGACCGCGCGGGAGTTCGGCTTCGGCAGCGAGATGGAGGCCTTCGGCCTGCAGTTCGGCCACGGGCTCGGCCTGGCCCTGCACGAGCGGCCGATCATCAGCAGGCTGAACTCGCTGGAGCACCCGGTCGAGATCAAGGCCGGGATGGTCTTCGCGCTGGAGACCTACTGCCCGGCCGCCGACGGCTACTCGGCCGCCCGGATCGAGGAGGAGATCGTGGTCACCGCCGACGGGCCGCGGGTGATCACGCTGTTCCCGGCCCAGGAGCTCTTCGTCGCCAACAAGTATTGATCCATCGCCGCTGAGCGGGCAGGAGTCAGCATCGTGACAGTACATTCCACGGACACCCCGACCACAGGCACCGACGACAAGGCGCCCGACCCGGCGACCCGCCTGGCGCTGTTCCGGTCGCAGGTGGAGATCCGGCAGTTCGAGAAGCGTGCCTATGACCTGTTCATGCAGAACCTGGTGAAGGGCACCAGTCATCTTTCACTCGGCCAGGAGGCCATTGCAGCCGGGTTCGGGACGGCGATGCGCCCGGACGATTACAGCTTTGCCACCTACCGGGGGCACGCACATACGCTTGCGCGCGGCGTGCCGATGGCTCCGGTCATGGCCGAGTTGCTCGGGCGTGCCAATGGCCTGATGGCTGGCAAGGGCGGCTCGATGCACCTGACCAGCGTCGAGCACGGGATGATGGGCTCGTACGCAATCGTCGGCGCGCATCTGACGATTGCCAACGGGGCCGCGTGGTCGGCGCAGTACCGGGGGTCCGGGCAGGTCGCAGTGTGCTTCTTCGGGGACGGCACGACGAATATCGGGGCCTTCCATGAGGCGCTCAATTACGCGGCCGTGTTCAAGCTGCCGGTGGTCTTCGTCTGCGAGAACAACCTCTATATGGAGTACACCCCGATCGGCGCGGTCACAGCCGTACCCCGCCCCGCCGCCGACCGGGCCGCCGCCTATGGCCTGGAGCCGATCGCCATCGACGGCAACGACGCGGACGTGGTGTACGACGCGGCGTGCACGGCGCTGGAGCGGGCCCGCTCGGGCGGCGGACCCAGTCTGATCGAGGCGCTCACGTACCGGCACGGCGGCCACTCGCGGGCCGATCCGGCCAAGTACCGGCCGAAGGAGGAGGTCGCGGCGTGGCTGGCTCGCGACCCGGTGGTGCTTTACCGGCAGCGCCTGCTCGACCTCGGCGTCGCAGAGGACGAACTCGTGGCGATCGAGGCGGCGACGCGGGTCGCCGTGGACGCGGCCTCCGAGGAGGCCACGGCGGGGCCGATGCCCGGTCCCGAGTTGCTGATGACCGACGTTTGGGCCGATGGGAGCTCGTCATGGCGGAACTGAGCTATCGCGACGCGGTCGCCCGGGGCATCGCGCAGGAGATGGCGCGCGACGAGCGGGTGGTCTTCCTCGGCGAGGACGTGGGCGCGGCCGGCGGCGTGTTCAAGGCCACCCCCGGACTGCTGGAGCAGTTCGGCCCGACCCGGGTGCGTGACACGCCCATCTCCGAGCAGGCGATCCTCGGCGCGGCCATGGGCGCCGCGATGACCGGGCTGCGGCCGATCGCCGAGATCATGTTCAGCGACTTCTTCGCAGTGTGCTGGGACATCGTGGCGAATCAGATCGCGAAGACCCGGTACATGACGCACGGACAGGTCGCCCTCCCACTGGTGATCCGCTCCGGCAACGGCGGCGGCCTCAAGTTCGGCGCGCAGCACTCGCAGAGCGTGGAGAACTGGGCGATGGCGATCCCGGGGCTCAAGGTGGTCGCCCCGTCCACCGCGCGCGACGTGGTCGGCCTGTTCGCGGCGGCGGTGCGTGACCCGGACCCGGTGCTCTTCTTCGAGCAGAAGTCGCTGTACCCGGTCAAGGGTGAGGTCCCGGACGGCGAGATCGTGGACGAGCTCGGCACAGCAAAGGTTTTGCGCACCGGGGACGACTGCACCATCGTCGCGCTCGCCGCCATGGTCCCGCGCGCCCTCGCCGCCGCCGAACGGTTGGCCGGGCACGGTATCCAGGCCACCGTCGTCGATGTACGTTCCCTGGTACCCCTGGACACCGCGACCATTCTGCGCGAGGTCGCCCGGACCGGACGGCTGTTCACCGTCGAGGAGAACCCGCGGCTGTGCGGCTGGGGCGCTGAGGTGGTCTCGATCGTCGCCGAGGAGTGCTTCAGCGACCTGGACGGCCCGATGGTCCGGATCACCACGCCGCACATCCCGCTGCCGGCCGCCGACGCGCTGGAGGAACTCGCGCTGCCCTCGGTGGACCGGATCGTGGAAACCGTCGAGAAGAGCTTGGACTCATGACTACGGGACAGGTTCAGCAGACCCCTGACAGCGCGGTCGTGGCTGGGGTTCCTACCGAGTTGTTCATCGGCGGGCAGTGGGTGCCTGCCGAGTCGGGCGATCGGATGCCAGTGGAGGATCCTGCGCTGGCCGAGCCGATCGCCTCGGTGGCCAACGCGGACCTCCCGGACGCGATGGCCGCGCTGGACGCCGCCGAGCGTGCCCAGACCGCTTGGGCCGAGCGGCCGCCGCGGGAGCGGGCTGAGGTGCTGCGGCAGGCCTTCACGCTGATGACCGAGCGGCGCGAGCAGTTCGCTGAGCTGATCGTGCGTGAGAACGGCAAGGCACTGGCGGACGCCCGGTCGGAGGTGAACTACGCGGCCGAGTTCTTCCGCTGGTACGCCGAGGAGGCGGTGCGTGCGCTGGGCACGGTGCAGACCGCGCCGTCCGGGGCGAACCGGATCGTGGTGCTGCGGCAGCCGGTCGGGATCGCAGTGCTCGTCACCCCGTGGAACTTTCCGGCCGCGATGGCGACCCGCAAGATCGCCCCGGCACTCGCGGCAGGCTGCACCGTAGTACTCAAGCCGGCCAGCGACACCCCGTTGACGGCGCTTGCCCTCGCTGCGCTGCTGGACGAGGCGGGCGTTCCTGGCGGCGTGGTCAACGTGCTGCCATCGCGCAGGTCCGGCCCGCTGGTCGCCGCCATGTTGGACGATCCGCGAGTGCGCAAGGTCTCCTTCACCGGGTCGACGGAGGTGGGCCGGATCCTGTTGGCCCAGGCCGCCCGCACGGTGGTCAACGTGTCGATGGAGCTCGGCGGCAACGCGCCCTTCCTGGTGCTGGCCGATGCGGACCTCGACGCCGCCGTGGCCGGGGCGATGGTCGCCAAGATGCGCAACGGCGGCGAGGCGTGCACGGCGGCGAACCGGTTCTACGTGCACGGATCCGTCGCCGCGGAGTTCAGCCGTCGGCTGGCCTACGCGATGGGCGGGCTGGTGGTCGGTCCGGGAATGGCTCCCGGGACCGAGGTCGGACCACTGGTCAACGCGGTGACCCGGGACAAGGTCGCGCAGCTGGTGCAGGGCGCGGCCGACGTGGGTGCCAGCGTGCTGACCGGCGGAGGCGCCCCGGACCGCACGGGTTACTACTACTCCCCGACCGTGCTGGCCGACGTGCCCCCGGACGCGTCAATCCTCGGCGAGGAGATCTTCGGCCCGGTCGCGCCGATCGTGGCGTTCGACGACCTCGACGACGCGATCCGGCAGGCGAACGCGACCGAGTACGGGCTGGTGTCGTACCTCTACACCCGCGACCTGGCGACCGCGCTGCGCACCGCCGAGGCGCTGGAGGCGGGGATGATCGGGATCAACCGCGGCGTCGTCTCAGATCCGGCCGCGCCGTTCGGCGGCGTCAAGCAGAGCGGCATCGGGCGGGAGGGCGGGCACGACGGGCTGCTTGAGTTCACGGAGAGCAAGTACGTCGCGGTGTCATGGTGAGCACGGTGTCATGGTGATTACCGTGTCTGTCTGAGGACGACGCGGTAGCGGGAACCCGGTGCCGTGACGATTACCGTGTCCGACCGAGGAGGACGCGATAGTGGCTTACCGGGCTCTTACGGTCCCGGCCCCGGGCGGGTCGTGCACGCAAGCGGGCCATAGGTTGATCGCTGTGATGCGACGTCGCGATGTTTTGCTGGCCGGAATGGGGATCTTTGCAGGAGGCTGTGCAGCGAGCAGCCCTCAGCCCGACGCGTCAGGAACGATCTCCCCGGCCGCGACCGGGCGCACGGACGTGCCCGAGCCAGCCAGTGCCCCAGTCCCGACGGCCTCCCCGGCGGGCCGCGTCGTACCGCTGGCCGGCGCGCCTGAGGGGCTCGCCGTGGACGTGGCGGACGGAGTCGTCGCGGTCGGGGTGCGCGGTCCGGACGGAGTGGCGCTGGTCGACCTGACCACGGGGAAGGTACGTCGACTGGTGTCCCTGCCCGGCGCGCCGCGGCACCTGGGACTGGCCGGACCGCGCGGGCCGCTGCTGGTGCCCGCCGAGCAGGTCGACACGCTCTACCAGGTGTCGCTGCCCGACGGCGAGATGCTGACCACCACCCGGGTGGGGCACCAGCCGCACGACGCGGCCGCCGCCGGATCGACGATCTTCGTCGGGAACGAATACTCCAACACTGTGTCTGTCATCCGGGCCGGGAAGCAGGTCGCCACGTTGCCCGGTCCGCTGCAACCCGGTGGCGTCGCAGCGTCCTCCGACGGTGCGGTTGTGGTGGTCGTCGGGGTGCGGGGCCGTCAGATCTCGGCATATACCGCTGCCGGGGACCGGCTGGGCTCCGCGCCCTGCGGGGTCGGGCCGACGCACGTGCTGGCCGGTGCAGGTCGGCTGTTCTACGTCGCGGACACCGAGGGTGACGCAGTGCTCGTCTTCCAGGTCGACGCGCACGGGCCGCAGCAGGTGGGCCGAGTGGCCACGTCGGGCGGCGCGCCTTACGGCCTCGCCCTCGACGCCCAGCGCAGCCTGCTGTACGTGACGCTGACTGCCGTCAACCTGCTGCAGAGCTTCCGTATCACCGGCCAGACCCTCACCACCTACCGCACCTGGCCCACCGTCCGTCAGCCGAACAGCGTGGCGGTCGACGAGACGACCGGTCAGGCCATCGTGACCGGCACCGTCGGCAACAAGCTCCAGTTCATCGACACCGTCGCAGCAGGCTGATCGCAGCGGTCTGCGGCGGTCGGTGCCACGACGCGCTACGCTCCGGTCCACCGGCACGGGAGGTGGGTCATGAGTGCGCACGGTGTCGCCCTTGTCAGCGGCGCGTCACGTGGTTTGGGGGCGGTCATCGCGCGACGGCTGGCCGCCGAGGGGTGGTCGGTGGCGGTGAACTACCGGTCCGCCGCGGAGCTGGCGGAGGCCCGCACGGTGGTCGACGACATCCGTACCCGCGGCGAGGTCGCCGAGCCCTTCGCCGCCGATATCACCGACGAGGCAGCCGTCGCCGATCTCGCTGCCCGGGTCGCCGAACAGCTCGGTCCGATCTCGGCGCTGGTCGTCAACGCGACCGGCCCCCAGCCCGCCGTCGCGATCGAGGACCTGACCTGGCAGGACCACCTCGACCAGCTGCTCTTCTTCGTCAAGAGCCCCACGCTCCTGGTGCAGGCGGTGCTGCCCGGGATGAAGGAGCGCCGCAGCGGCCGGATCGTCCAGATCGGCTCCGACATCTTCGAACGCGCCGTGCCCGGCATGTCCGCGTACGTGGCCGCCAAGGGAGCGCAGCTGGGGCTGACCCGGTCCTGGGCGCGCGAGCTCGGTCCCTTCGGCATCACCGTGAACTTCGTCGCCCCCGGCTGGATCCCGGTCGAACGCCACGCGGACGCGACGCCCGAGGAGTTGCGCGACTACCTGGCGGACGTTCCGCTCGGCCGCATCGGTGTCCCCGACGACATCGCCGCCGCCGTTTGCTACCTGGCTTCCGACGCCGCCTCGTTCATCACCGGCGAACGGCTCACGGTCAACGGCGGCCTTACGATCGACTGACTTCCGGCGTGGGTGGTGCACCCGGCCGGGCCGGACGATGCCTAGGCACTAGTCCGAGTAGACCTTCGACTCCGCGTCGGCGATGATCTCGGCCGGGGTGGGCGGCGTGGTGAGCAGGGCACTGATGCGTTCGGCGGCGGGGTCGCCGGTGCGCGGTCCGACGGCGAGCGCCGCGTCGAGGTCGTAGCGGGTCTGGCGCAGTTCGACGTCCGGGCCGAGCAGGGCCCAGTAGGCGGTGCCCGGCGCGCCCTCGTGGTAGGGCAGGCCCACGCTTCCGGGGTTGATGCTGCGCCGGCCAGCGACGATTCGGTCGAACTGCAGATGCGTGTGGCCGGTCACGATCACGGCCTCCTCGACCTGCGCGGACAGTTCGGCGTAGCGCTCGGCGGAAGTGCCGGGCGTGACCAGTTCGGTGTCACCGCGCGGCGATCCGTGGCAGAAGCGCACCGGGCCCAGGCCGACGACGTCGACCACCACGCTGAACGGGATCCCGGCGATGAACTCGACGCTCTCGCTCGAATGCTGCTCGGGCACCCAGGCCTCGCGGGCACCGCCCGGCTGCCGCAGGCCGCGGCGAAGTTCCAGGACCGCGCGTTCCCCGTTGCCGCGCACGTAGAGCACCTCGGGCAGCCCGGTCATCAGCTCGATGGTGCGGTCCGGTTCGGCGCCCCAGGTCAGGTCTCCGCAGGAGACCACGAGGTCGACCTCGGCCGCGTCGATCTCGGCCAGGACCGCGGTCAGGGCCGGAACGTTCGCGTGCACGTCGGAGACCACTGCGACACGCCGCACGGGTCCGTGCCGGCGGGCCGGTCCCTCCCAGGCGGCAGGACCGAAAGGGGTCATGTCCACACTCGACCATAGAGCCGCCGTGCTCATGTGCGCTACTCGCATGCGCTTCTCGTGTGCGCTAGCGGTATTCGCGCAGCCTGGGGTAGAGCGCGGCGCCGACCAGTGCGAGCACTGCGATACCGGTCGCGTACGGCAGCCAGGTCCATACGCCCAACGCGGACCGGCCGTCGCCGATGGCTCCATGGAAGGCGTTCTGGTTGATCCCGATGATGCCGAGCAGCGCCTGGTCGTACTGGTAGAAGGTGGCATTGGACTCGCCCGCCGTGGTGCCGACGTCGAAGCGGACCGCGTCGGCTAGGTCGCTGCGTTCGGCGTCGGCGCGGATGGTCGCGTCGTCCTGGACGTAAGCGCTGAACGCCTTCGTCGTCGTATAGGCGCCCTGAGCCTCGCCCGGGAAGGTGATGTTGTTCAGCTCGGTGCCCAGCAGGCCGCGCAACTGCACGTTCGTCACCGAGTTGGCACCCTGGTTCAGCTTGAGCGCGCCGACAGACTGCTGCAGGGCGGTGTAGTACTGGGTCGGGTCGTTGGCGGCGTCCGTGGCGTTCACGCTCTGGGTCCCGGCGACCTGCTCGACCTTGGCGAAGTAACTGCTCTGCAGCACACCGGTGGGATCGAGCAGCCAGCGGCTCTCGTCGGCGTTCGCGTCGTAGGCCACGGCCCGCGCGTTGGTCAGGGCATTGATCGAGTCGAAGGCCTCGGATTTGGCCACCCACAGCTGCTGCGCCTCGTGCAGCAGGACCGAGAAGCCCAGGCCCGTGACGACGACGGTGAGCGCCGCGGCGAGCGCCAGCGTGGGGGTCAGGATCCTGCGGAACCGGCGGCCGAGGTACCAGTGCGCAGCGACCAGCGCCCCGGCGAGCAGCAGCCCGACCATCGCCACCAGCACGGCATCGAGCTGCGCGCCGCCGCGGTCGGCCGAGTACATGCCGTCCACGTTCGCGCTGTCCTGTGCGGTGACGTCCGCGGCGATCGGCAGCACACTGGTATGCATCTGGTCGCTGGCCTGGCGGTAGAGCGCCAGCGCGGCGGCGGGCGGTGTGGCCGGGGCCTCGTTCTGCGCACCCTGGTCGATGTAGACGGCCTGCGCCACCAGCCCCTCGTACCCGCCGATCGCGGTCAGCAGCCTGGTGTACCGCCCCGCGAGGTTGGGATTCGCGGCGATCTGCTGCAGGTCGGCGGAGGCCGCGGCGCGGTCCTTCTCGTACGTGGCCATCGACGCGGACGCGCTGCTCGACGCCGGCACCTCGATCGTCGGGTGGAAGCCGACCAGCAGCGTGTTCGCGGCCTGCGCGTCCATGTCGTTGAGCCGGAAGTACAGGTCGTTGGTCGCACTGACTTCACCGGTCTTCGCAGCCATCGAAGACAGTGCGCCGCGAGCCGCGGAAGTGCCCTGCGCAAGGATCACCGTGAACCCGGCGGCCAGCAACGCGACGAGCGCCGCGGCCAGCACCAGGCGGCGGGGCGTGTCCAAAGCCGTGCGCCGGACGAGCCCTCCGGCGAATGTTCGAGTCGTGCCGGTCCCCGTGTGCGTCAACGTGTCCACGGCGCGCACTGTTCTCGATCAACGGGAACGCCGACAAGGGACTGCGGGGATTCTCAACGCCGCGGAGACGCGGCGCCTGCGATTCTCAACGCATTTCAAACGGGGCGGCCCCTGTGCCGTGGCCTATCTCAGGGTGTCGAGGCGGAAGCGCAGCCGGCAGATCACCGCGTCGGTGTCCTTGCGGATCGCCCGGTCGAGTACCGCCCCGCGCTGGTTCTGCAGCAGGCGCAGCCACCAGTGCCCGGGGTTGACCTCGGGAATCAGCACCACGAGACGGTCGTGCTCGTCCAGGGCGTCCAGCGCGCTCAGGTGGTCGGCCATCGGCCGGGTCAGCGAGCGGTCCGGGGTCTGCACCACCTCCAGCGGGACGTCGGGCGACCAGGCGTTCCACTCGGCGCGCAGCCGGTCCGCGGTGCCGCTGTCGTCCGGGTCGTCGGTGTGCACGACGGTGACCGCGCGCACGTCGTCCCCTATCGAGAGCGCGACGCTGATCGCCTCGCGGGTCAGCCGGTTGACCGCGCCGACCGGGACCACCACCAGGCAGTGCCGCGGCTCCGGGGCGTCCGGGGTCTCGCCCAGGTGCAGCGCCTCGCCGATCCGCCGGTAGGCGCGGTGGATCGACTCGAACACCGCGACCAGGACGGCGACCGCGAGGAACACCAGCCAGCCGCCCTCGCTGAACTTGGCGACCAGCTCGATGATCGTCGCGGCGAAGGTCAGCAGCGCGCCCAGCCCGTTGAGCGCCGCGCGCCCGCGCCAGCCCGGCCCCTGCTCCTCGTACCAGTGCCGCACCATGCCGACCTGGGAGATGGTGAAGCCGATGAACACCCCGATCGCGAAGACCGGGACCAGCGCCTGGGTGTCGCCGCCCGCGCCGACCAGCAGCAGGAGCGCCGCGGCGGCCAGCACCAGCACCCCGTACCGGTAGACCCGCCGGTCCGCCCGCAGCGCGAACAGGTGCGGCAGGTGGTTGTCCTGCGCCAGCAGCGAGGTCAGCACCGGCATGCCGCCGAAGGAGGTGTTCGCCGCCAGGGCGAGCAGCAGCATCGTGGAGAACTGCACCACGTAGAGGCCGACGTTGTGCCCGAGCGCGGCATCGGTCAGCTGCGCGAGCACCGTCTTGGTGTCGTTCGGCGCGACGTGGAACTTGCCGATCAGCGTGGACAGGCCCAGCAGCATCACCCCGAGCAGGCCGCCCAGCGCGATCTCGGTGCGCTGCGCCCGCCGGACCCGCGGGGTGCGGAAGGTCGGCACCGCGTTCGCGATCGCCTCCACACCGGTCAGCGCCGAACAGCCGGAGGCGAAGGCCCGCAGCAGCAACAGCAGCCCGACGCTCGAGGCGGCCGAGGCGGCGGGGTGGGTCGGCTCGGTCGCCGGGTGCGCGCGCAGCAGGCCGGCCACGATCACCGCGCCGATCGCCGCGATGAACACCACGGTCGGCGCGATCAGCACCTTGGCCGACTCGGCCACCCCGTACAGGTTCACCGCCGTGATCAGCGCCAGCACCAAAACGCACAGCCACACCCGTGAGCCGTACAGCGACGGGAAGGCCGAGGTCAGCGCGGCCAGCAGCACCACGATCGCGACGGTGACCGGGAAGGTGAAGCCGAGCCCGCGGCCGCCCGCGACCGCGAGCACCACCACGATCGCTTCCGGGCCGTACGCCACCGAGGCCAGCGCGTCGAGGGAGAGGGCGGCGAGGCCCTGCGGCACGGTCAGCCGATCGCGCTCGCCGCCCGGGGATCCGGCGTGCGGGCCGGGCCCGCCCGCGGCTTGCTCGCCCTGCTCGCCCTGTGTGGCCGTGCTCTTCGTTCCCGCCGACACCGTGCGCCCATCCCTTGACACTCATCCTCAGGCCGCCGCGTCTCGCCGACCGAACCGAGTCTCAGGATGACCCACTTCACCAGGGCCGGGCGATAGTAGCCTCCGTATGAATAGTGTCAGTATGAGCCGTTCGGTCTAGCCGCCCGAGGGGCCGGGCGCGTGGGTAGCGTTATTCGGGCGACGTGGGCGCGCTGGGCCGTCCGGTGGACGCGGATCGCGAGACGACTGACGCGGCAGGTGTTTCAGGGCCTTACATCACGGAATAATAACCCTGCGATATCGATAGTCAGGCGGCAGGGAGTAGCCGCCACCCGGCGCGGGCCACGGCCGACCGCCCCTGTGCTGTTCTCAAGAATGACCGGAGCGCGCCGTGCGCGGGACACCGCACACCCCTGGGCGCGCGATCGGCGACGAGAAGGGGAAGCGACGATGCGGCAAGTCAGAAAAGGTCGGCTGCGCGGCCTCCTGCCCGTGCTGGCGACCGCGGTGGCCGTCGGCACGTCGGCGGCGGCGGCGCAGGCGGGGACCGTGGTACCGCAACACCGGATCGGCGTCACCAGCGCTGATCCGGGCTGCAGCCTGAGTCAGCCCGACAGCAAGATCAAGCACGTCATCTACCTCCAGTTCGACAACGTGCACCTGACCCGGGACAACCCGAACGTGCCCAGCGACCTGGAGCAGATGCCCAACCTGCTGAACTTCCTCAAGGGCAACGGCACGCTTGACTCCAATCACCACACCCCGCTGATCGCGCACACCGGCAACGACATCCTCACCTCGATCACCGGGCTGTACGGCTCGAACCAGGGACAGCCGATCGCGAACTCCTACCGCTACTACACGCCGAGCGGGGCGACCAACTCCGCCGCGAGCTTCGCGTACTGGACCGACGGGGTCGCCGACTTCTCCACCCCGACGCCGACCGACTCGGCGCCCACGATGGTCACCCAGGACGGCAAGAACACCCCGGCGCCGTGGGTCTCCTACACCCGGGCCGGCTGTGACTTCGGCTCGGTCGCGACCGCGAACACGGTCCTGGAGAACACCCAGATCGACGTCCCCAAGGTGTTCGGCTCGACCTCGCCCGAGGCCGCCGAGCTGGCGGCCAACCCGAGCCAGGCCTACGCCGACTTCGTGGGCGTCGGCGTGCACTGCGCCAAGGACTCCACCCTCTGCGCGAACTCCTCCCAGGCCAAGGCCGACCTGCTGCCGGACGAGCCGGGCGGCTACACCGGCTACCAGGCGCTGTACGGCGCCAAGTACACCAACCCGGCGATCTCTCCCACCAGCCCGGTCACTCAGGTGGACGGCACTACTCCGATCATCGACCCGACCACGGGCACCAACGCCTTCCCGGGCTTCGACGGGATGACCGCCGCCAACAGCCTCGGGTACGTCGCGCAGATGCAGGAGGCCGGCGTCCCGGTCACGTACGCGTACCTCTCGGACGCGCACGACAACCACACCACCGCGCACGCCTACGGTCCCGGCGAAGCCGGTTACGTGGCCGCGCTCAAGTCCTACGACACCGCGTTCGGCCGGTTCTTCACCCGGCTGGCCAAGGACGGGATCGACAAGTCCAACACGCTGTTCGTGGTCACCGCCGACGAGAACGACCACTTCACCGGCGGCAGCCCGAGCCCGGCGAACTGCGACGGCGTCACGGTTCCGTGCACGTACGCCACCCTCGGCGAGGTCAACGCCAACATCAAGGGTCTGCTGGTTACCCAGCAGAACACGACCACCGCGTTCGGCGTCCACGCCGACTCCGCCCCGAACTACTACGTCAACGGCAACCCGGCGCAGGCCGACGCCACGGCGCGCACCTTCGAGAAAGCCGTGGGCGCGGTGACCGCGACCGATCCGTACACCGGCCAGACCGGGCCGATCGCCAGCTATCTGGCCGACCAGACCGAGATGAAGATCCTGCACATGGTCAGCGGCGACCCGCTGCGCACGCCGACCGTGACCGAGTTCGCCAATCCCGACTACTACCTCTACGGCGGCGCGGCGAACTGCACCGCGGCCTGCGTGCAGATCCAGTCCGCGTTCGCCTGGAACCACGGCGACTTCTCCCCCGACATCAACACCACCTGGCTCGGCCTGGTGGGTCCGGGGGTCCAGAAGCTCGGCGTCACCAACGCGGTCTGGTCGGACCACACCGACATCCGGCCGACCATGCTGGCGCTGCTGGGGCTGAAGGACGACTACGTGTCCGACGGCGTCCCGCTGATCGGCTTCTTCAAGTCGAGCGCGCTTCCGCACTCGGTGCGCCGCAACCTGGCGCAGTACGAGGCGCTGGAGGCCAGCTACAAGCAGCTCAACGCCTCGGTGGGCCAGTTCGCCACCGCGACGCTGACGACGGCCACCGCGGCGATCGAGTCGACCTCGGCCGGCGACGCGACCTATCTGCAGACCGACGCGGCGCTCGCCGCGCTGGGCCAGGAGCGCGACGTCGTGGCGGCCCAGATGAACCAGCTGATCAACAGCCAGTTCTTCGGACCCGCGCCGGCCGCCCTCGCCCCGCACGGGATCCAGGGTTCCGGACACGACTCCGGCATCCCGAGCCTGATCTCCAAGGCCGGCTCGCTGATCACGCAGGCGTAGTCGCGCAAGTGCACGGAAGTACCTGCGGTCCCCCCGGCCACTCGTCGGCCGGGGGGACCGCGCTGCGCGTCGCCTGGCGCTGAATCAGTTCCCGGCCCTGCTTAAATGCCCATTCGCACGATCTTTGCCGCCTGTCCGGATCGACGAATTCTTATCCCTGGATTTCCAATCGTCTGATCGGATTGCAGATCTTCGAAAGGCACTTCGGCTTTCAAGCCCGGGACCAAAGTCCCTGGTCGCAGGGGGTGAAGGCGAGGAGTATCAGCATATTAAGTGCCTCGGAGTATTTTCACCGGTCGTCTCAATTCACTGCGTTGACCCTGCGCCGTATGGCGAGTAACGTCGAGAAGGTGGCGGCCGCAGTCGTCTAAATAACTTAACCTGGGGGGATCGATGCCCACTGCATTGTTGCCGTCTTGTGCCGGCGCTGCACAAAGCGGCTGATCTGTCCACGGAACAGCCATGGCAGACCACGACCGCCTTCCGATCGGCGAGACCCTGCGCGCCCACCGGCTCCGGGCCAACCTCTCGCAGACCGATCTGGCCTCGAAGATGTCCGTCTACTACGGCATCATCGCCCGGGTCGAACGGGGCGAGCAGGCACCGACCAGGGACCAGCTCGACTCCTTCATCACGGCCCTGCGGCTCGGGCCGGAGGAGTCCGGCGAGCTGCGCCAAACCTACGAGCTGGAGCCCCCGGCCCGGCAGGCGCCCGGCCATCCGCAGTTCGACCGGCACGTCTGCCCGTATCGCGGGCTGCACGCCTTCCTGGAGCGCGACGCAGAGTTCTACTGCGGCCGGGACACGGCCAGCGACCTGCTGGCGGCGAAGGTGTCCGTGTCCAGCGTGGTGGCCGTCGTCGGCGCCTCCGGCAGCGGCAAGTCGTCCCTGGTGCAGGCCGGCCTGGTGCCGCGGCTGCGCCGGGACAAGGGTTTCGGTGACCTGCAGACCGCCGTCTTCCGGCCCGGCCCCGACCCGTTCACCGCACTGGCCGCCCAGCTGATCGAGGTACCCGGCCTGCGCCTGCGCGCCCGCACCGCCAGCGCGCTGGTCCGCGAGGTCGCCGAGCTGGCCCGGACGTTGCGCCACAACGGCATCCAGGCGGTCGTCGACCAGGTGCAGCGGATGAGCAGCAGACCCCTGGTCCTGGTGGTGGACCAGTTCGAGGAGGTCTTCACCCACCGCGGCGACCCCGCGCTGTCCGACGACTTCCTCGCCGGGCTGGCCGCGCTGGGCGACCAGCCGTGGGACGGCTCCGCACCGACCAAGCTGGTGCTGACCCTGCGCAGCGACTACTACGGCCACGCCCTCGCCCACCGCGCCCTGTCGGACCTGCTGCAGGACAACGTGGTGCACCTGCCGCCGATGAACCGGGACGAGCTGCGCACCGCCGTCACCGAGCCGGCCCGGCGCGGGCACATCACCCTGCAGCAGGGGCTGCTGGACCGGATCATGGACGACGTCGGGTCCGACCGGGGCAACCTCCCGCTGCTGGAGTACGCCCTCATGCTGGTCTGGGAGCGGCAGCGCGACCGGGTCATGACCCTCGACGCCTACGACGAGATCGGCGGCGTGCGCGGCGCCGTGGCCTCCCAGGCCGAGCAGGTCTACTCGGTGCTCGCCCCGGAGCAGCAGAACACGGCCCGCAGGCTGCTGACGAGCCTGGTGCGCGTCGTGCCGCCGGGCGAGGACGGCGCGGACACCCGGCGGCGCACCCCGCGCGCCGAACTCAGCTCCCTGCCACGGGTCGACCGGGTGCTCGAAGCGCTCACCAGCGCCCGGCTCGTCGTCGGCGACGCGGACGAGGAGGGCGCGCCGCAGGTCGAGCTGGCCCACGAGGCGGTCATCACCGCCTGGCGCAGGCTGGGCGTGTGGCTCGAGGACGACCGCCAGTTCCTGCTCTGGCAGCAGGGCCTGCGCCAGCGCCGGCAGGAGTGGCTGGAGCACCGCCGGGACGACGCGGCGCTGCTGCGCGGCACGATCCTGGAACGCGCGGAGAGCTGGCTCGGCACCCGCGGGGCCGACGCGCTCGCCGCGGACCTGATCGACTACATCGAGGCCAGCCGCGCCGCCGACCGGGACGAGCAGGAGCACCGCGCCGCGCTGCACATCGACGCGCTGCGCACCGCGCGCGCCGACAAGGTGCCCGGAATCATCGACGAACTGCGACGGCTCAGCCCCGGCGCCGACGCCCAGCTGGCCCGCGAGCTGGCCGAGTGGGACGGGAGCCCGGACGTCTGGCGGCTGCGCCTCGCCCGGCTCCCGGCCGACCCGGGACAGTTGCCCGCGATCCTGCGCGCGCTGCTCACGCTGGCGCCGGGCGAGTTCCGGGCGGTTCGCGAGCTGCTGCCCGGCCTGCTCGGCGGCGAGGTCCGCGATCTGGTCGAGCGGCTGTGGCGGGAGGTGACGACCCCCGACCTCGATCCCACCGGCACCGGCAGCGCGCGGTTCCGGTCCGCAGCGCTGCTGGCCGAATACGCCCCGCGGGACCCGCGCTGGGACCAGATCGCCTCCACGGTCGCCCAGACCCTCGCCCTGGAGAACCCCGTGTATCGCCAGGACTGGCTCGCGGCCTTCGCCCCGGTCGTGGACCGGCTGGTGGAACCGCTCGTCTCACTGGCCTGCGACGGGACCCTGGAGCACGCGCGGGAGAGCGCGGCCCGGATCCTGCTGGAGGTCGCCGGCGACCGGGCCGACGTGGTCGGGCGCATCGTGTGCGACCTGCCGGACCAGATGTACGAGTGGGCCTTCAACTCCCTCGCGGCCGCGTTGCGCGACCGGCCCGCGGAGGACGGGCCCGCGGCTGGGGACGGCTGGTCGGCCCTGGACGCGACGCTGGCCGGCATGGCGCCCGTCGGCGCCAGCGAGGACGAGGAGGTCGCGGCGGGCCGGCGGCGGGCCGCCGCCGCGTGCGCCCTGCTGCGCCTCGGCCGGCCGGAGGGCGTGCTGGAGCGGTTCGACCACGTGGACGTGGAGACCGCGTCGCAGTTCGCTTCGACCGCGGCCCAGCGCAACGTGCCGTTCCGGCTCCTGGTCGACCGGCTGGCGCAGGCCGCGACCGCGCAGATCCGCTGGATCGTGCTGCTCGCGCTCGGGGAGTACCACCCGCGCAAGTTCCTGTCCGCCGCCGAGTTCGACGACCTGATGGCGGTCGTGTCGCGGATACACCGCGACGACCCGTCGGCCGCGGTCCACTCCGTCTGCGGCTGGCTCGCCCGGCGCTGGGACGCCCCGTGCGACCCCCTCGCGGCCCAGCGGCCCTATGACCCGTCGGGCCGCTGCGGCTGGTTCACCCTGGCGGTCGAGGACCAGGTGCTGACCTTCTCGGTGCTGCGCCCCGGCGCGTTCGCGATGGGATCGCCGCTGAGCGAGCGCGACCGCAGCGAATGGGAGTCGCCGGTCCGGCACACCGAGCTGGCGAAGTCCTTCGCCGTGTGCACCGCCGAGGTCACCCGCGGCCTGTACGAGGCCTTCGCCGCGCAGAGCGGGGCGCGGCCGCCGGCCCCGGACGAGTGGCCGCCGCACCCCGCCGAGCCGATCGTGGGCGTGACCTGGTTCGAGGCCCGCACGATGTGCGGGTGGCTCGGCGAGCAGCTCCAGATCCCGGACCGGGCCGGGTTCGGGCTGCGGCTGCCCAACGAGGCGGAGTGGGAGTACGCGTGCCGGGCCGGGACCACCACGCCCTACAGCTTCGGCCGCGATCGCAGCCTGCTGACCAACTACGCGTGGGTCTCGCGCAACTCCCAGCTGCGGACGCACGAGGCCGGGATACTGCGCCCCAATCCCGCCGGGCTGTTCAACATGCACGGCCAGTGCTGGGAGTGGTGCCTGGACTGGTTCACGCCGTACGGGGTCGAGCCCCGCGCGGATCCGGCCGACTCGGGCTGGGACGCCGAGACGGCGGACCAGCAGTTCAAGGCACTGCGCGGGGGAAGCTGGATGCAGAACGGGGGCTACGCGCGCTCCGCCTGCAGACACCTGCTTCCGCCGGGGAACCGCAACAGCAACGTCTCGTTCCGCCTCGCGTGCACCGTGCCGGAGCCGGACGGCAGCGGGGCGGCGACCCTGCCGTGGACCGGGTAGCCGCCGGTGCCCGCACGTCGTCGCAGAACCGTGTCGGCCAACCGGGTGGGGCTGCTGTGCGCCCTCGCGGGCCTGTTCATCCTCGTCGGCGGATACAACTATCAGCCGCAGTGGCGGCTCTACGGCTTCGTCTACCAGGTGTATCCCAACTCCGGGACGGACCTGCTCGGGGCGGCGATCGTGATCCTGGTCGTCGACCGCTTCGCCCGGCAGCGCGACGACTACGAGCGCCGCGCCCAGCTGGTGCGCGAGTGCGGCAGCACCGACCACGCGGTCGCCAACCGGGCCCTGCTGGAGCTGCACGAGCGGGGCTGGCTCGCCGACGGCGTGCTCGTCGAGGCCGCGCTGATCGGGGCGGACCTGTCGCAGGCCAGGCTGGCCGGGGTGGACCTGTCCCGCGCCGACCTGTCCGGAGCGGCGCTCGGCGGCGCCGACCTCACCCGCGCGCGGCTGACCGGCGCGCGCCTGGGCAACGCGGAACTGGGCCATGCCACGCTCGAATGGGCGCAGCTGGGGGACGCGAAGCTCGGCCAGGCGAGGCTCACACAGGCCGACATGGCGCGGGCCCAGCTGCGCGGAGCCGATCTCTCGGAGGCGGACCTGTCGGCGGCGGATCTGACCGGGGCCGATCTCTCCGGGGCCAACCTGACCGGGGCCACGTTGACCGACACCAACCTGTGCGGCGCCGATCTGACCGGCGCGAACCTCTCCCGGGCGGACCTGCGCGGTGCGCGGCACGACGGCGCGACCCGCTGGCCCGACGGATTCCGCCCGCCCGGTTGACCACCGTCAGTGTGCCGTGCGCCGGGCCGCGCGCGGCTTATCAGAGTTCGATCTGGGGTAGGTGATCGTGGTCGGTAAGGCAGCGGGAGAGGGGACCAGGTGGCGGGCGCATTCGTCTCGCAGATGCGCACGGCACTGAGCGCGGACGGACGGCGCGTCACCTTCGAATCCTGGGGGGACGGCCACGGCCGTCCGGTGATGCTGATGCACGGGACGCCGGGCAGCAGGCTCGGCCCACGCCCGCGCGCGAGCCAGCTCTACCGGCAGGGCATCCACCTGATCGCCTTCGACCGCCCCGGCTACGGCGGCTCCGATCCGCTGCCCGGCCGCCGGGTGGCGTCGGCCGCGGCCGACGCGGCGGCGGTGGCCGACGAACTCGGGATAGACCGGTTCGCGGTGGTCGGCCGCTCCGGCGGAGGGCCGCACGCCCTGGCCGTGGCGGCGCTGCTGCCCGAGCGCACCACCCGCGCGGCGGTGCTCGTCGGCCTGGCCCCCTTCGGAGCGGACGGCCTGGACTGGTTCGCCGGCATGTCTCTCGACAACGTCCGCGAGTACACCGCCGCCAGCCACAGCGCGGCCCGGCTGAGCGAGCGGCTGGTCCCGCACGCCGAGTCGATCCGCGCCGACCCGCGCCTGCTGCTCGCACATCTGGACCCTGACATGCCCGAGTCGGACCGGCAGGTGGTGACCAACACGAACATCAGGGCCATGCTCCTGCTCAACTACCTGGAGGCCCTGCGCGAGTCCCCGGCCGGCTGGATCGACGACGCACTCGCCCTGTGCGCCCCCTGGGGCTTCGACCCGGCCGACATCAGCGTCCCCGTCCTGCTCTGGCACGGCGAGCAGGACGTGTTCGTACCGGCCGACCACACCAGGTGGCTGGCCGACCGCATCCCCGGCGCCCGGGCGGTGGTGCACCCGGCCGCCGCGCACTTCGGCGCGCTGCCGATCCTGCCGGACATCCTGTCCTGGCTGGCCGCGCCCGAGGTGCTGTCCCCGGAACCGGCCTGAGCGGTCGGGGCTGTCAGGGCTGTCAGGGCTGTCAGGGTTGTCAGAACGGCTGCGGTTCCAGGTCCCGGTTGATCCGGAGCCACTCGGCCAGCGCGAGCACGTGCGCGTGGTCGCCGCCCATCTGCCGGGACATGTTGTCGATCAGCCGACCCTGCACGGCCTTCGCCTCCATCGAGCGGCCGAGCTGGTGCAGGGTCACGGCCAGGTTCGCCTCGCAGGCATGGGTGTCCGGGTGGTCCGGCCCGAGCACCTCGGTCAGCAGGGTGTGGGTCTCGCGGCCCAGCGCCTCAGCCCGGTCCAGCCGGTCCAGGTCCGCCTCGCAGTTCGCCAGGTTGACCGCACAGGCCAGCGTGTACGGGTGCCGCGGGCCGAGAGTGGCGCGCATCCGCTCGAGGCTCGTGGCGAACTGGTCGTACGCCGCGTTGTACTGCCGCATCCCGCGCAGGTAGGTGGCGATGTTGTTCTCTGTCAGGAGGCTGAACGGATGGTTCACCCCCAGCGCGCGCTGGTACTCCTCCAGCACCGCGGCGGCCTGGTCGCGCGCAGCGTCCGACTCCCCGGTCGAGAAAAGGTCGGCGGCCACCGTCAGGGTGCAGGCAAGCGTGTCCGGGTACTGCGATCCATAGCGGGCGAGGTACAGCTCGAGGGTCTCCTGGCTGACGCTCCTGGCCTCGGCGCGGGAGCCCACCTTGCGCAGTGAGATCGCCAGCGAATTGGCCATCCGCAGCGATTCGGGCGCGTCATCGCCGACGATGCGGCGGCAGGTGGCCGTCGCGCGCCGCAGCAGGCTGACCGAGTCGGAGAAGTTCCCGGCCTCACGCAGGTCGAGGGCGAGGTTCGAGGTGGACAGCAACGTGTCGGGGTGCTCCTCGCCCAGCACCGCCCTGCGCCGGTCGAGGGTCTCCCGGTCCAGGTCGCGGGCGGCGAAGCAGTCCCCGTTGAGCCGCAGCGAGACCGCCAGGTTGGTCGCGGCGGACAGCGTGCGCGGGTGCTCGTCGCCGAGTGCGTCCCCGAACCGGGTGAAGGTCTGCCGGTCCATGGCCAGCGCCTCGCCGAACTGCCCTACAGCCCGCAGATCGCTGGCCAGGCTGGCCGCGGTCATCAGGGTGTGCGGATGGTCCACGGGCAGGGTGCGGCGCTGGAGTTCGAGCACCTCCTCGTCGATCCGCCGGGAATCCTCGATCCGCCCCTGCGAACGCAGCACGTTCGCCAGCTGGAAACGCAGGTGCAGGGTGTTGCGGTCCTCCGGCCCCAGCTTCTCCGACCAGGTCTTCACCAGGTTCTCGCCGAACTCCACGGCGCGGGCGTAGTCGCCGCGCTTCCAGAGGTAGCGGATGCGGTCGATCAGCAGCGGACGGGTCTCCTCCTCGTCGCACAGGGCCGCCTGGGAGGTGCCGATATGCGGCCATATCCGGTTATAGCTGGGCCAGTTCTCGGGGTCGTCGGTGTCGCCCTGCTGCGGCCGCGCCTCCACCAGCACCCGGTGCACCTCGTGCCTGGCCTCCTCCTCCTGCGCGGTGTTCAGCTGGGCGCGCACGACCTGCTGGACCAGCCGGTGCACCTGCATGGTGTTGCTGCCGTAGTCGACCTTCGCCAGGGCGAACCGGCCGATCTCGCGGATGACCTGGCCCAGCACCAGCTTGTCGCGCAGCAGTTCGTTGTACGGCACCAGCGCGCGGATCATCTCGTCCCCGTTGAGCAGGGTCATCGAGATCGGCTCCGGGGCGAAGAAGGCGCAGATCTCCAGCAGGTGCACCGAGGCCGGCGAGCGGCGGCGCAGCTGGTCGATCGACACGTTCCAGGTCTTCGCCACCGGCTCGGGGTAGTCGGGCGGCTGGCTCAGCGTCATCACGTCGGTGAACTTGGCCTCCAGCTGCACCAGGTAGTCGTCGACGGACGTGTTGGTCTCCACCAGCCACGCGGCGGCCTGTTCGATCGCCAGCGGCAGGTCGCCCAGCGCGCCGCGGACCTTGTCCGCGTCGTCCTCGCTCAGTCCCGGCACCCTGCGCAGCAGGTGTTCGATGGACTCCGTCCGGCTGAAGACGTCGACCTCCAGCGACTGCGCGCTCTGCGACCACGCGAGGTTCCTCGACGTGACGAGGACGTGCCCGGGCCCGCCGTCGGGCAGGTAGTCGCCGAGCGTCGACGGCTCGTCGACGTTGTCCACCACCAGCAGCCACCGGCGGGTCGGCTCGCCCAGCCGCAGCGCCTCGCGGGCGGCCTTGGCCGCGTCGGCCACGTTCTCGCCGACCCTCAGGCTCAGCTCCTTGGCCAGGTCGGCCAGCCCGGTGACTACGAGCTCTGATTCCTCACCGGAGATCCACCAGACGGCGTCGTAGTCTGCCATGAAGCGGTAGGCGTACTCGATGGCCAGCTGGGTCTTGCCGACGCCGCCGAGGCCGTAAAGCGCCTGGCGGGGGGCCGGATCGGCTCCTGCTCCGGACAGCTGGTCGCGCAGCTGCTGGAGGACGGCGTTGCGTCCGGTGAAGGTCGCGTTGCGGCTCGGCACGTGCCAGACGCGCGGCCGGCTGCCCGGGAACCTGGCCCCGCTGGCGGCGCCGTCGGCGCCCTGCCGTCCCTCCATCAGGGCGCCGGCGAGGTAGGTCGGGCGGTCCAGCACCCGCAGCAGCGCCTCGACGGCCGAGGACTCGTCCAGCGGCCGCAGGTCCACCGAGACGCGCCCGCTGACCAGCGCGGCGATGTCGGCGGACTCGCCCGTGCCCACCCGCACCGGTATCACGGACTTGTGGACGCCGGTCGGGTCGGCCGCGGCCGCGGCCTCCCAGGTCGCCTTGGCCAGCGGCGAGCGGGCGTAGCTGGCCGACATCAGCGCCAGGGTCTTGAGTCGGCTGGACGCCACCGGTCCCGCGGTTCCGGCCCGCTGGGAGCGCATCGTCGCAGCGTCCTGCATCGTCACGCGGAACGGCACCCGCTCCAGCAGCTCCTTGATCCAGTCGGCCCACATCCGGTCTTCGGCGACGTAGCTGATCACCAGCTCCGGGGTGAACGCGGGCCGGCGGCGCACGAAGGCGTCCCGGTTCTGTTTGCGGGTCTCCTCGTCCATGGCCGGCAGGCTGGTCACCAGGCCCTCGGTGATCACCGCGGTCAGCCGCTCGAAGGCGGCCAGCAGCGAGGTGGGCGAGCCGGGCCGGTCCCCGAACGTGGCCAGGGTCTCCTCGTACGCGTAGAACGGCCGGTACGGGATCTCGACGGCGCCCCAGTACTCGGTGGCCGCCTCGCCGGGCATCGTCTCGGGGAAGCCCTCGAAGCGCGACTGCGCGAGCATCCGGCCGGTCTCGACCTTCTCCATCTCGCCCTCGTCGATCCGCATCGGGACCGGCAGGATGCGGATCTTGCGTGACCGGTACCGCTTGGAGATGTAGTCCGCGACCTGGGCGGCGCCGTTGATGCTCTGGTCGCTCAGGGTGAAGCAGTCCACGAGCACGTCCGGGAAGTGCACCGTGCAGATGTCTGCGATGTCGCTGAGCCCGGTACGGCTGTCGATGAGGATGTAGTCGTAGTTCGCCCGCATATCGGCCCGCAGCGCATCGAAGAACTGGCCGCCGCCGAGCCGCTCGTAGAAGTTGTCCCAGTCGACGGTGTTGCGCTGGGACGAGTAGTCGCGGTCCTGCTGGCCGGCGGAGATGAAGTCCAGGCCGCCGCCGTCCGGGAACTGCCAGTTGAGCGACACGGCGTATTCCAGCACCCGCGCGTACTGCAGATGCCAGCCGGGCTCGCGCCCCTCGGCGTTGAGCACCTCGATCTCGTACCTGTTGATCAGGTCGATCACGCCGGGGTTGGTCTCGAGCGCCGGCAGGTCGATGAACGGGTGGAAGAAGCGGTGCAGCCCCGGCCCCTCCAGGTCCCAGTCCACGGCGAGCACCTTGTACCCGTTGGCCGCGAGGATCCACGCCACGTTGGCGAGCGCCATCGTGCGCCCGGTCCCGCCTTTGTACGAGTAGAAGGTGATGATGCGGCCGCTGCGCGCCTCGCTCATGAGTTGGCCCCTTCGCCCGGCTGACCGCCGGTGCGCCGTGAGTCGGGAACTTTCAGGTACGGGCGTCCGGTCCCCGGCTCTGCGGGCGGGAAGGCGAGCGCGCTTCTCAGGTACTGGCGTTTGACGGAGGCCAGCACCTCGGTGAGGGCCTGGTCGAAGTCGTCCAGCGTGGGTATGCCGCGCACGGCGGCGCGCGAGGCGATCCGGCCCTCGGCGAGCTTGCGGCCGAGGGCCTCGTTGAGCGCCCCGCGTAATCGCTCCTCGGCGCCGACGGTCTGCCCGTCCTGTGCGTTCCAGGGGACCAGGACGCCCACCCAGGGCTTCACCAGGGCGTCGAACGTTCTCAGCAGGCTGCGGCACCGGTCGTCGAGCAGCGCCCATACATCCACGATCAGCAGCCCGGGACCGGTCGGCGTGCCGTCGGCCAGCAGGTCCTTGCGGGTCTCCTCGAAGGTCCTGGTGTCGGGCTGGAAGTCGAGGTTGCGCGCCAGGTTGTCGACGTGGTCGGCCAGCGAGGTCGAGGAGGCCGGGCGGTACGGATTCCAGTCCAGCGGGCTCGCGCCGTAGTAGGACAGGTCCCGGCCCGGCGGTAGATCCGGCACGCAGGACGCGACGACGGAGACGTGCAGTCTCCGGCTGCTCGGACGGTCGCCGAAGGCGTTGGGGACGCCGGACAGGTCCACCGGCTCGCCGGGAGCGAGATCGGCCACGTGGGCCACGGAGATGACGCGCCGGGCGATCCGGTCCACCGCGATCAGGTAGTCCTCGCGGTAGCGCTGCAGTTTGACGATGACAGCCAGCCCGTAGGCTGCATAGTCTTGGCCGAACGCCGCGTGCTCGAAGGCGAGGGCGGCCACCGGCTCCGGCAGCGACTCGGGCTGGGTGGTGCGCCAGAGCACCGGGACGACGCTGTGCCGGGCGGTGGCGCCGCGCGCCGAGACCCGGGCCCAGAAGGCCGACCACTGCCTGCCGCAGCGCTCGTTGTTGAAGTAGCGCTCGCAGTACAAGGGGACGAACACCTTGCAGCCGGCCAGCGCGAGCTCCGCGGCGCGCCCCGGCCACGGCTCGGCCGGCTCCGGGGCGGGCAGATGCCCGATCGGCGCCCCGGGCGGCAGGCCGAGCAGTGCCCTGATCCGCTCGGACAGGTCGTGGAAGAAACCGCTGACCGCGGCGTCCGGTCCGGGCGTGCCCGCCACGCCGTCCCGCTTCCCCGCACCGGCCATCGGAGCGTAGCTGAGGTAGAAGTACGGCGGTTCGGCCCTCGGCTCGGGCTCCCTGGGGCGCGCGGGCCGTCTCCCAGAGGAGCCGTCGGTCATCTACAGCCTCCCCTACGACCTCGAGTCCTGATAAAGACCGCGAGTCTGCGGACCGCAGCACAGCAGGAGCCTCATATCTCCCCCATGCACCGCGATCACAGTGCATCCACCCCGACCTGCCCGGAAGCTCCGATGATCCGCGAGCGCTCTGATCAGCGGGGCCGACCTGTCGTCCGGCAGTACTCATACCCGTGGCCCGGCGCGGAAAATCCTTTAGCGGCGCGCCAAAGTCGATGTCTTATAAGCATCCGTGAGCACACCCGCCCCACTGCCACCACGACGCTCGACGGCCACGCCAGTGCACGCTGGCCGACAGCAGTCAACGCGCGCCGAAGCAGTTCAGTGATCAGTGCAGTGATCGTTTGGTCAGTGAGGGGCTCTGTGTTCTCAGCGCACCGCTCTGATCGCCGCTATTCGCCGTTCTGGCGCGCCCAGGAGTCCCGATGCCGCTGCGCCTCGGCCCGCCCGCCGGCCAGTGCCTGTGCCGACACCGGCTCGGAAAGCCAGGGCTCGACAGTCGCCCGCATGCCGTCCAGGAAACGCCGACCGATCGCAGTCATCGCCTTGCAATCGTCCATCGTGTCGATCGCTTCGAGGGTCATCTGCCGCCACCGGGCGAACTGGACCTCCGCACGGTCGCGCTCCTCGCCGTGCTCGGCCGCATACCGCCGCACCCGCCAGAAATCGGTAACGCCCACGTGAGCGTACGTCCCTTGTAAGAGTCCTGACAAGGGTCGGGAATCCCGCCGCCACGCGGCATAGTAGAGCCCCGTGTCATCCGGATCGAACAAGTCACCAAGGTCGTACACGGCCCACATGCGAACGTGCTGCCACTCGTGAATGAGCAGCAGCGCAAGCGTCGCCGCGTCATCGGGCAGCGTGACACCAACCGCTCCAAACGCGTCCCTCGCCGACGCACTGTACGGGCCTTCGCCAGACACCGAAAGCGGGGTCAATGTACCGAGCCCAGCCTCCATCCCCGGAGCGTAGTCGGGGTAGTCACGCCGAATGAGCGACCACGCCTCGGCGAAGAGATCCTGCCACACCTTGACGTCGCCCTCGGCGAGCCGTGTGGCAGCAGCCCACTGGAACCGATCGCGGTACAGATCGACATCGTCGAGCGAGCACTCGAACCCATCGGCGAACAGTCGCCGGACCGGCTGCCAGCGTCCATCGGACGGCTCGGTATCGCCCAGTCGCACGACGCGTCGGCGGCCGCCTTCCAACACACTGAATCCGCCCGAAGTGCTGTCAAGCGAGACCGACGACCCCTCGCCGCACCCGTCCAGCAACCCCAACGTCGGGAGCATGACGGCGCCGCCATACACCGGCACCTCCACACTCACATCGAGACCGGCCCGAATGGCAGCCGCGGCAGCGATCGCAGTGGCGTACCCAAGTCGCGCGCTCAATTGCGCGCCCACCGAGCCGCCCCTGAGCGCGAGCAGGGACTCCTCAGCCCAGTGCCTCACAAACGGATGACCGAGCACGGCATCGAGCGCCGCAGGCGCCTCCGCGTCCAGGCGGGTGATCAGATCCCAGGAGGGCAGTCCCCCAGCGCGCTCGGCCAGGTTGACCAGCATGAGACGGCGCAGCTCACGCTGAGCCTTGGCAAGCTGCGCAACGACAGCCGCACCGCCGCGTCCCGCGGCCAGTTCGTCCACCGCGGCGGAGTCGAGCGGAGCCAGGTCGGCCTCATCACCGGTCACGGTCAACCCGGACCCCACCCGGGCGGTGGACACCGGAGCCACGTGCCCGATCAGCTTCTTGAGATCCTCGCAGAACACTGACGGATTCTGGAAACCGGTCCCCGTCCGGAACCTGTGCGGATAGAGGCCGCCTCCGCAGACTTTCACGACCGGACACGCCTGGCATGTGTCGCACAACCCCGCCAGTCCTTGCTGGCGCGCCACAATGCCCGGGTGGGCCGCTACGTCGTCGAGCGTGTGGTTGAAGAGGTCGAGCCCGGTCGCAGCAGCTCCGTCAAAGGCGACCTTGAGCGAATCAACCTGTTCAAAACTGCCGTCTGTCTCCAGCACGACCAGATCGGCAGGCCCAAGCCCAAGGGACTCCGTACTGCTCGGCCCCCCGGCCGCGAGCGACTCGATCGCGTCGAACACGCGCACCCCCATGGGGCGCCCGTCGGCATTCCAGCGCGTGAAGATCGCGAGCAACCAGTCGGCATACGCCGTCTCAGGGTCCGCATCAGCCGACCATCGCACATCGCGCGCAGGCGGCTCGTCCCACGTTGCATGCGGAAGCAGGAAGTCAACTCGTGGAGGTTCGAGTCTTCGCAGACCCTCGTACACCTCGATGGGGTCGTTCGCGAGGTCGATCGTGCAGAGCAGTCCAGCATAAATATGCTGGTACTTCTTTTGCTGCAGCAATGCCACCGCGCGCTCGACGAAGGGGTAGCTGCTACGGCCGTCAGAGAACCGGCGATGACGGTCATTGGCTGACTTATGTCCATCCACAGACATGCCAACCTTTACATCATATCGCTCGAAGATCTCACAGAACTCCTCGTCCAGCCTTACGCCATTAGTGTGAATGCGTAGGTCGACGGACGGGATTGCCGAGAGGTCGGCGCGCAGAATCTGAGCGAAGTGTTCGAGCCGCTCGTGCCCGGCAAGCAGCGGCTCTCCCCCGTGGAGGACGATGCTTGCCGACGTGAGTCGGTGCCGTTCGGTGTGGTCGATGATGCGCGCGGCGAGGCGCGTGACGGTCTCGGCCTCCATCACCTTAGGCCGTCGGTGCCAACTAGTATCCTTAGCTTCATATACGTAGCAATGATCACAGGCCAGGTCACACCGGCTGTGAACCTTTACAACGAATTGACGCAGCGGCACCGACGGCCCGGTCACTGGAAGCGGTCCCGGTCCAGGATCAGATGGAGGAACTAAAGGCCGCAATAGCCACGTGTCCGGAGGCGGACGCGGACACCACCCGCTCCAGCGAGTGCTCCAACGGCGTGCCGACGACCCGCAGGTTGCTGAGCGGCACTCTGTCAGAGTCCGTGGCGCCCGTGACTGCGGACCGATTGCCCGTCGTGTTTTCCATAGTCTGATCCTGATCTACGAGTGGATAGACACGACAGCCGCCATAGCGCCGACGTGACCCCACTCGATGAGTGATATCGACGTCGAAGCTATGGCAGTTACGCGTGTTAATTAGAGATATAGGTGTGGCCGAGGCATTTTAGCGAGAGATCGCGCGCAGAACAACCGCGTGCCCCCACCCTGTCCGATTCCAGTCTGCAGCAAGATCACGAGTAGCGCAGGAGTATGACGCGAGTTGGAGAGAATTCATATGGAATGACTGACATAGATCATTACGCCCTTCGAGGCAGGTATCCGACAGGCGTACTGGGGCGATGCTGCTTAGCTACGTCATGACAGCCGCCTCTCAGGCAGGAGCGATTTACGCTCGGCGCGCTTCGGCGCCTTCCGGTCTTTAGGGTGGCTTTGGCTAGCCGCAGAAATGGGGCTCCGCGAGCACTGCCATTCGAGTGAGCATCTCGATTCGGGTGAAGTACTGACACATCTGAAATCACCCATTCGGTGCACCCCTCGGTCGATTGGATCGTCGAGTCCTCACCTGATCGTGTGTCATGGCGCGGATCAGCGCGAGGGCAAAATGGACTTCCACATACGTACGGCACGGGGGCTCGCTGTATGCGCCAGTCGTTGATTGTGCTGTGCCCGGGCCGGTGCCGTGGCGAGGGCTATCAGTCAGCTGTGTCGTAGTCGTGGCGGGCCGCCTGGACCTTTGGCAGGTTGGCCTCGGACCACGTTGCGAGTGACGCGAAGACCGTCGCGAGGCTGCGGCCCAGGTCGCTGATCTCGTACTCGACCCGGGGCGGGACCTCTGGGTGATAGGTGCGCAGCACCAGGCCGTCGCGTTCGAGCTGGCGCAGCCGCTGGGTGAGCACCTTGGGCGTGATCGTGCCGATGCGGCGTTCCAGCTCGACGAATCGCTGCACGCCGTACTCGTTGAGGGCCCACAGGATCGGGGTGGTCCAGCGGCTGAAGACGAGGTCGACGACTGGGCTGATCGGACAGGCCGGGGCCGGGTCGGGCTTAGCCGGCTTGGTGGGTGCAGCGGACGCGGTGGGCGCGCTTGGCGCCTTGGGCTTCGTCCGGGGCGCGTTGCCGGCCATGGGGATGCACCTCGCATTGGGATAGTCACTTTCCTATAGGTACCTACTATACCCAGGATGGTAGCTTCGTCGAACGGGCAGTGAGCAGCAAGAACGCTGCGAAACGGCGGCATATCTCTGTGCGGCGCGCACAGTGAAAGCGACGAGCAACGGGAGTAATGATCATGATTGTGGTTACCGGAGCGACCGGGAATGTCGGGCGTCCGCTCGTGGAGGCACTGGTTGCGGCGGGCGAGGAAGTGACGGCGGTCTCGCGGCACGCGGCGGCGGATTTGCCGGAGTGGGTCCGCCACCAGCAGGCCGACCTGGGCGAGCCTGATGGTCTCAAGGCTGTCTTGGACGGGGCTGATGCGCTGTTTTTGCTGCTGGCCGGCGAGATGCTGGTTGACGACGTAAAGCGGCGGCAGTTGCTCGATGCGGTGAAGTCCAGTGGGGTCCGGCGGGTCGTCCTGCTCTCCTCGCAAGGTGCCCGGACGCGTCCGCAGGCTCCTTCGCACTCCGGGCTGCGGCAGTTCGAGGAGGCTGTGCAGCAATCAGGTCTCGACTGGACCATCCTGCGCGCAGGCGGGTTCGCCAGCAATGCGTTCGGCTGGGCGCAGATGGTCCGCGAGCAGCGCATGGTCGCGGCCCCGTTCGGGGACGTCGCGTTGCCGGTTGTCGATCCGGAGGACATCGCGGCAGTGGCTGCGGCGGTGCTACTTGATGCTCGGCATGGCGGTCACGCGTATGAGCTGACCGGTCCGGAGGCGGTGTCTCCTCGGCGGCAGGCGGAGGCGATCGGCGATGCGCTTGGTGAGTCGGTGCGGTTTCATGAGCTGAACCGCGAAGAGGCTCGTGAGATATTCCTGCAGTTCATGCCTGCGGCTGTCGCGGAGGGCACGCTCGACATCCTGGGTCGGCCGTCCGCCGACGAGCAGCAGGTGAGCCTCGATGTGGAGCGGATCCTTGGGCGGGCGGCCGGGAGCTTCGGCGACTGGGCTCGGCGTAATGCGGCAGCCTTCAGCTGAGGTGCCAGGTGGCGGCGGCGCTTGGGGTGTTCGCGGTATGACGATATGTCAGGTGCCGGGTGGCGGGGTGTCAGGTGCGGGTTGTGTGATCGGACTACTTCCGACTGCGGCTGAGAGGCGCGCCAGGGAGTGGGCGAGGCCTAGGCGCACTGCGGGGCGTAGGGCCCACCAACCGAGCCTGCCCAGCCGGCCGCCCGGCAGGTTCAGGTCCTCGCTCCAGGTCAGGACGCTGCCTCCGCCGGGTGCCGGGGCGACTTCGAACGCTCCGGTGCCCCGGACTACCCGGCCGGTGTGCCGCACCAGGCAGCGGTGCGGCGGGTCCCACGCGGTGATCACCATCGTGTCCAGGAAGCCGAACGGGCCGATCCCCGTCCACGCCTCGATTCCGCCGCCGACGCCTTGTCCGTCCTGCGCGGTCGAGCGCACCCGGGTGCCGATCATCCAGGCGCTCTGGGCCTCCCAGTCGGTCGTCGCGGCCCAGACCCGCTCCACGGGCGCCCCGAGGTGAACGCTGACCGACAGGTGGCTGATGGACGTAGAAGGCACGGTTCGATCATAGGCAGCAGCTCGATTCGATTCGGTTGTCGGTGCGGCAGGCAGGGTTCCGGTCAGCCGGAGTAGACGGTGAGCACGGCTCCGTCGATCTCGACCCGGCGGGTGCGGCTGACGTCGCCCGCACGCAGCGCGTCCAGGCAGCGGCGGAAGAGCTCCATCTCCGTGCCGTCCAGCACGGCGGCGGCGAGGTCCAGCACCTCGGTCAGGTTCGCGTCCGTGAGCCGGGCGGGCAGTTCGCCCGACAGCAGCACGACGGACTCCCCGGTATGGCCCCGGACCACTGCCGTGGTGGGGCCGCCTTGCACGACCAGCACTTGTCTCCTCGAGTTGGTTGTTCCGGCTCGGTGGCGCGCGAGCGGTGGTTTCCGGTAACCGGCGCGACAGCCTGGGAGAATGCCTGGACCACGGCAGGACACTACGTCTGACCTGCGAAGTCACCGTGCATGCCGATCTGAGTACCCCCTGTTTGAACTGTACGTCGCGGGGGCCGACGCTAATCGCGGTCGCGGGATTCGCCAGGGCGCGCCGGGGGTGCGCGCCACGGTGGCGGACGTGCGCGGGTTCAGCCGGACGAGTGACCCGCGTTCCCGTCCGTTTTCCCCCCGGCGGCGCCGTCCGCGGCTCCGGCCTGGTGGGCGTCCCCGTCCGTCTTGCGGTCGCGGTCGAGGAGCGACTCCACCAGCGCCGCCACGTGTCGGCGGTCGTGCACCGAGAGCTGCTGGAGGCTGGCGATCAGCACGTCCACCTCCGGATCCGGCGCGGCCTCGTACACGTGGATGCCGCAGGCCTCCGCCGCCGCCCGGCGGATCGCGTCCAACGGGAGCTCGAGGCCGCGGGCCAGTCCCTCCAGCGTGGCCGGCTGCGGCATGCGCACCAGCCGTTCCGAGGTGGCCAGGTGGTGCACGGTGGAACGCGGGATCGCCCCGCGGCGCGCTACGTCGCCGTAGGACCAGCCCTGCCGATCAAGGCGCTCTCTCATCAGCACCTGCAGCGCGTTGGTCACCTGTGAACACCTCGAACTCCGGAAAACGGTCGCCCGCCAGCACCTGCCGCGCTCGATTCTAGGGCGATCTACGGCCTACACACCCCCTCGCAGCGGTCTCATTCGCCGACGCCGCTCTGTTATGAGTCCGTTACAGAGAGTCTGACCAATCCGCTTGCGCGGCCTCCGACTATCCGACTACTGTCCAATCTCGTTGGACAGATCGTCTGACGCAGTTGGACGGTCACCGCCGCCCGAACCACGAGGAGATCCCATGAGCATGGACATGAACGAGCTGAAGGCCGAGTCGGCCGAGCTGCTGCCGGGCCGCGAGGCGCTGGGCAAGCTCAAGTTCAACTTCACCAAGACGGTCACCGTCACGAAGCACGTGGCCAACGTGGACGCGTCCAACAGCTCCTACGCGGCGAACTTCCACTCGGTCGGCTCGACCGCCGCGTCGGACGCCGAGCAGGTCATCTCCATCAGCCAGTAGTCGGCGCGCACCACCGCCGGCCACAGGCCGCCGTCCGTCCGCCGCCGCGGGCGCCCGGCACGCAATCCCGCATCACGCATCACAAATCCCGAACACAACGAGCAGAGGGGCACCACCCATGAGCATGGACATCAACGAACTGCAGGCCGAGTCCGCCGAGCTGCTGCCGGGCCGCGAGGCGCTGGGCAAGCTCAGCTTCAACATCATCAAGACGACCAAGGTGACCAACCACGTGGCCAACGTGACCGCGGTCAACCAGTCGCAGGCCGCGAACTACCACTCCTTCGGCACGGACGCCGAGTCGGCCGCCGGGCAGAGCATCTCCATCTCCCAGTAGTACCCGCAGCACCGCTCGGCCCGGCGTCGCGGGCCGGCCCGCAGTCGGCCCGCGTCGGACGGGCCGGCCAGGGGTCGCCCCGCGACGGCGGGGCCTCGCCCCCACAGCAGACGGCCCGCGACGCGGCGGAGGAACCACCGAGAGATGACAGTCACTGCGAACACCGGGGCCCTCGTCCCCGGGCCGGGTGGCTTCGCCACGTCCGTGCAGCCCGCTATCCGGCCCGGCCCGGTCTTCCCCGTCCCGAGGCTGAGCGCGGGACTGCGGCTGCACGGCGAATACCAGGGCTCCGGCTTCACCGAGCCCCGCTACATCGCCCGGCGCGGGGACGGCCAGGTGGTGCAGCTGTCGCGGCTGCTCCACCTGGTCGCCGGCGCCATCGACGGGGTCAGCGACACGGAGCGGATCTCGCACCGGGTCAGCGGCCTCTACGGCCGCGAGGTCAGCGAGGAGAACGTCAGCTTCCTGATCGACGAGAAGCTGATCCCGCTCGGCGTGACCGTGCCCTGGGGCCAGGAGCACGACGAGGTGGACGCCCCGCGCTCCGACCTGCTGCTCGCGCTCAAGGGGCACCGGGTGCTCTTCGGCGAGCGCCGGGTGAACCGGATCGGGCACTCGCTCGCCTGGCTGCACCGGCCGGCCGTCGTCGGCATCGTCCTGCTCGCCGCCGTGGCCATGGACGTGTGGCTGTTCGGCTACTACGGCGCGATCACCCCGGTGCTGCGGGTGCTGGACCAGCCGCTGCTGATGCTGGCGGTGTTCGGCCTGACCGTCGCCTCGCTGGTCTTCCACGAGTTCGGCCACGCCTCGGCCTGCCGGTACGGCGGCGCCCGTCCTGGCTGCATCGGCTGCGGGCTGTTCCTGATCTGGCCGTCCATGTACACCGACGTCACCGACGTCTACCGGATCGGCCGGGCCGGCCGGATCCGCACGGACCTCGGCGGGGTCTACTTCAACACCGTCTTCATGCTCGGCATGGTCGGCTGCTTCCTGGTGACCGGGCAGCCGTTCTTCCTCAGCGCCGTCTACCTCGGCCACTTCGAGGTGCTGGAGCAGCTGATGCCGGCCGTCCGGCTGGACGGCTACTACATCCTGGGCGACCTGGCCGGCGTGCCCGACCTGTACGGCAAGATCCGCCCGATCCTGGTCAGCATGCTGCCCGGCCGGGAAACCCCGCCGGAGGTGGCCGACCTCAAGCGCTCCGCCCGGGTGATCGTCACCGCCTGGGTGGTCACCATGGTGCCGCTGCTGCTCGGCGACCTCGGCTACGCGCTGTGGAACCTGCCGCGGATCCTGGCCACCGGCGTGCGCTCGCTGACCGAGCAGCTGGTGGGCACCGGTTCGGCGCTCGCCCACGGCCAGGTCGCGGCCGGGCTGGTGGGGGTGCTGGGCAGCCTGATGCTGGTCTGCCCGCTGGCCGGGATGGCCTACCTGTCGATACGGATGACGGGCCGTCTGATAAGAGCCGCCGACCGGGCCACGGCCGGGAACCTGCGGCTGCGCATCGCGCTGTCGAGCACCGGTTTCGTGCTGGTCAGCGCGCTGTGCTGCGCCTGGGTCATCGGCCTCACGCCGAAGCCGCTGCCGCCGACCCCGCCGATCCTGCCGGTGCTCCAGCCCGGCGTCCCGACCGTGGTCGCCACCGCGCCCGACACCACCGGCCCGAACCCGAGCTCTCTGCCGACCGCGACGTCGAGCACCGGGACCGGCCGGTCGCGCACCGTCAATCCGCCGGCGGGCAGCGGGGTTCCGGTTGGCAAGGCCTCCGCGTCCACGACGGCGAAGGTCACGACGGGTCCGCGGCCCTCCCCGTCCGCGACGGTGCCGGTCTCGCCCAGCACGGCCCCCGCCACCGCGCCGTCCCCGTCGCCGTCACCGCCCCCTGTCACGACCGACCCGGCGTCCGCGTCGCCCTCGACGCCCGCGTCGAGCGCCTCCGGCTCCCCCGCGGCCAGCTGACCCATCCGTACCGATGACCCGTCACCAGTTGAGGAGAACCTAGCCATGGAACTGAACGAGCACCGCAAGGCCCGCCCGCACCCCGCCCGCAGACGGCGCGCGCTGCGCCTCGGCCTGCTCGCCACGGCGAGCCTGACCGTGATCGGCGCGGTCACCGGGGGCGCGCAGGCCATAGGGTTCGCGGCGAGCCCGGTACCCGGTGTCGCCGTGGCCAGCGACTCCGCCCACACGCTGACCAATCCCGCGCACCGGGACCGCTTCGACGACTCGTTCACGGTGCACCAGTTCGGCCCGCTGTTCGCGGCGAGCGTGCGCAACCAGGCCAACGCGGAGTCCGCGGCCTGCACGACGGACGCCCCGTGCCGCTCGGTGTCGCTCTCCTTCCAGATCGTCACCATGGCCGGGACGAACATCCACCTCAACGCGGTCAACCTGAGCGACGCCTCCAATGCGCACTGCGACGGCTGCCAGACGCTGGCCGGGGCGTACCAGTTCGTGGTCTCGACGCCGCGCCCGTTCATCCTCGGCTCCTCCGCGCAGAGCCAGCTCGCCGCCATCCACCACCAGCTGGACCTTCTGAGCACGTCCACGGCCCCCGTGGCAACGGTCCAGCAGCAGGTCGACGCGCTGGCGGCGCAGGTGACCGCGATCCTCAAGGAGGCCGCAGCGACGGCGCCGGCGGGTCCGGGCGTCAACGGGCTGTCCCAGCTGGTGCCCGACGTGACGGTGCACCGGACGTTCGACCACAACTGAGTCTGGATATTTGTTTCGTACGTTGAGTCACAGTGCTGAGTCACGCTGCCCAGTCACGCCGGGGTTCCCCGCGCCGCAGGTTTCGCCACGGCACGGGGAACCCCGTTTGACGGCACCGTGTCAGCTCGATCGGCCCGGTCCGAGGTGGTCGCCCGGACTTCTCCCGGACACCCGGCACGACGCGCGGGACGCCGCTGCGGGAACCGCGCGATTCGACTGCGGCGGGCGGCAGCGCTGCAATAGCGTGGCCCGCGTTCACCTCTCGGTGATCGATACGACACCCAGAGTAGACACGGCGGAGTCGGCGCAGTGCGGCACGCGGCGAGAAGACGGGCACGAGGCGTTGCGGCTGAGGTGGTTACGCGTGGCGGTGCGGCGGACTGAAAGTCGGGGCTCCGGGTCGCAGGACCCGCCCGGAGCCGGCCGCCACGCCCTGCCCGAACGCGCCGAGGCGGCGCCGGACATCGCGGCGGATCCGCACCCCGACGAGTCCGCCGACTCCCTTTCCAGAAAATTGAGGATGCCAATGAACATGGACGCGGCCCTGAAAGAGGCGATGGGCGTCGACGGCGCGATAGGCGCGGCGCTGGTCGACTACACGAGCGGCATGGCGCTGGGCTCGCTCGGCACCAGCAAGGAATTCGACCTGACGGTCGCGGCGGCCGGCAACACCGAAGTGGTGCGCGCCAAGGTGCGCACCATGGAGATGCTCAAGATGAACGACACGATCGAGGACATCCTCATCACCCTGGGCAAGCAGTACCACCTGATCCGGCCGCTCACCGGCCGCTCCGGCAGCGGGCTGTTCTTCTACCTGGCCCTGGACAAGAACCGCGCGAACCTGGCCCTGGCCCGGCACCAGCTGCGCGCCATCTCCGACGACCTCGAGGCGTAGGAGGCACAGGACACGGCCGGGAAGCGGCACCGGGGCGTCCGCACCAGCGCGGCGCTGTGGCAGTGAGTGCGTGCGAAGACAGAACGAAGCAGCGCACGGCCACAGAGCGGCCGCCCCGCATAGTCCTGAGATCACCGTGCAGTCGACAGGGGTGGGCGAGATGAAGTCGGAAGGTCATACGGCGGCGCGTCATGCGAACAACGCCGTCGTTCCGGCGAGCGGGAGCAGCGCCGTGGCCGACCGCACGGTGAGCGCGGGAGAGCCCTTCCGGGCCCTGCTCGAGTCGGCGCCGGACGCGATGGTGATCGTGGACGACACCGGCACGATCAAACTGGTCAACGCCCAGACCGAGTCCCTGTTCGGCTATTTCCGCGAGGAGCTGCTCGGCCGCAACGTGGAGATCCTGGTGCCCGAGCGCTTCCGCGGCCACCACCCCGCCCACCGGCACGGCTACGCCGCCAACGGCCAGGTGCGCCCGATGGGGGCCGGGCTTGAGCTCTACGGGCTGCGCCGCGACGGCCGCGAGTTCCCGGTCGAGATCAGCCTGAGCCCCCTGGAGACCAGCGACGGGCTGCTGGTCTCCGCCGCCGTGCGCGACGTCAGCGACCGCAAGACCGCCGAGCAGCGCATCAACGAGCTGGCCGGCATCGTCGAGTCCTCCCAGGACGCGATCCTGACCAAGACCCTCGACGGGTTCATCACGTTCTGGAACGCCGCCGCCGCGCGCATGTACGGCTACAGCGCCCGGGATGCGCTCGGCAAGCACGTGTCCATCCTGGCCCCGCCCGAGTGCAAGACCGAGATCGACATCCTGCTCTCCCGGCTGGGGCGCGGCGAGCGGATCGACCACTACGAGACCCTGCGGGTCACCAGCACCGGGATCCTGCTGGACGTGGACATCCTGCTGTGGCCGGTGCGCGACCGCGACGGCTCGATCGTCGGATCCTGCGCCATCGCCCGGGACATCGCCGAGCACAAACGGGCCAAACAGGAGGTCACCCGGCTCTACGAGCAGCAGCGGCACGTCGCGCTGACTCTGCAGCACGCGCTGATGGGCGCGACCCGCGAGGTGCCCGGGATGCAGAGCGCGAGCCGCTACTTCCCGGCCACCCAGGGCGCCGGGGTCGGCGGCGACTGGTTCGACCTGATCCCGCTCGGGGCCGGACGGGTCGGGGTGCTGATCGGCGACGTGATGGGCCGGGGCCTGGAGGCCGCGACCGTGATGGGCCAGCTGCGCTCGGCCGCCAACGCGCTGGCCCGCACCGGCATGCCGCCGCAGCAGCTGATGAGCGCCCTGGACGCGGTCGTGCGCGACCTCCCGGACCAGCTGATCACCTGCTGCTATCTGGTGATCGACCCGGACGCCGGCGAGGTGACGGCGTGTTCGGCCGGGCATCTGCCGATCCTGCTGGTCGAGCCGGACGCGACCGTACGCCGGCTGCCGATCCCGGTCAGCGTCCCGCTGGGCGTCGGCGACATCCCGCACCAGCAGACCGTGCTGCCCGTGGCGGCCTACGCAACCCTCGTGTTCTACACGGATGGGCTGATCGAGACGCACCACTGCGACATCGACAAACAGATCACCGTGCTCGAAGACGAACTGCACGCGGTGTTCGCCGGCGACCCGAGCCTCGAAAGCGCCGCCGACCACGTCCTGGCCGCGCTGCTGCCCCGGGCGGACGAGCCCCCCGACGACGTCACCCTGCTGCTGGCCCGGGTCCCCGCCGCCCCACTGGCCAGCGCCGCCACCACGCTGCGCCCGGCGCCCCAGTCCGTAGCCGCCGCCCGCCGCTTCGTCGACCGCACCCTGCGCGAGTGGGGCCACCCCGACCTAGCAGACACCACCTGCCTGCTGCTCTCCGAAATCCTGACCAACGCCGTGCGCCACGCGCACAAGCCGATCGGCCTGCGCCTGCACCACACCCTGCGCGAGGTGACAGTCGAGATCGCCGACGACAGCACCCACCTGCCCCAGCGCCGCCTACCCGACCCCGACGACGAAAACGGCCGCGGCCTCATGCTCGTCGACGCCCTCGCCAGCACCTGGGGCACCAAGCCCACCAACACCGGCAAGACGGTCTGGTTCACCCTCGCCGTCAACGAGGCCTGATCGCGGCTCGCTGCGCGGCGGGGCACTGCAGGCCGACGTGCTGCCCGGAAGGCCTGTTCGCGGCGTCTGAGGGCGGACCCATCCGCAACTCTGCTCACTTCGGAGCGAACTAGCATCGCCGAATCGGTAGCAGTGCGCGCCCCGGACACGGCATAGTTCCGGTGACAGCTTCTGCTGCAGATATCCATGGGAACACAAACCCCCTGCGCGGGGGCGTCAGCGACGGCGAAGGGGGGGCGCATGTCTCATTCTCAGCGGCAGATCGACGATCGCTACGAACTGCTCGACGCACTGACGACGAACGACGCGGGCACCGTGTGGCGATGCCGCGACGTGCACTCCGGCTCCGAGCACGCCATCACACTCCTGCGTCCCCGGCGGAACCGGCAGGACGAGGCGCTCGCCGCGCTCGTGCCGGTGCTTAACGGGATCGAGCAACTGGCGCACCCTCACATCGTCGTGGCGGAGGAGGTGGTGGCCGGGGAGGACTGGATCGTCGTTGTCACCCAGCCGATTCCCGCCGACGACCTGCACTCGCTGCTCGAACTCCACGGACCGATGCCGCCCGTGCAGGCCGCGCACCTCGGGGCACAGCTCTGCGAAGCCCTCGCGGCGGCGCACGAAATCGGCGTCCCGCACGGCCACCTCATACCGAACGTCGTGCTGTTCGAACCCGGCGACGGCGGTCCGTGGACGGTCAGGCTGAACGGTTTCGGGATGGCGGCGCTGCTCCCGCTCGTCGTGCCACCGGACGTCGACGCACCGATCCTGGCGGCTCGATACCGGGCTCCCGAACTTGCCGACGACGAGTCCGTCTCGACGGCCGGCGACGTGTACGCGGTCGGCGTTCTGTTGTACGAGGCGCTGACCGGTAGTCCGCCGTTGATCGGAATCGATCCGGCCGAGGTCGTCGCGGCGGAGCAGACGTCTGTGGATCCGCTGTGGCGGTTGATCGCGGCGTGTGTCGACGGGAATCCGCACGACCGGCCGGACGCGGCCTGGCTGGCCGAGCGGTTTGGCGGGCTGCGCGCCCCGGTGCCCGCTGTGGCGCCTACGCCTACTGGGGCGCTTGTTGTGGCGAACCATCGGCACGTCGCCCCGAAGCCGAGTCGGCTGAAGCGGTTGAGACGGTCCCGGCTGATCGAGATCGGGGCCGCCGTGACCGTCGGCGTGCTCACCGCCGTGACCATCACCCTGTTAGCCGCGGGCGCCGGGCCGCACTCGGGTACCACCACGGGCCAGGTGAATCCGATCGTCCCGATCGCGACCGGCGAGCAGGCGTTCACCGAGACGCCGACCCCGGCGACTTCGACCGGCCCTGGCACGAGTCCCGGAGCCAGACTCAGCGCCACGCCCTCCGCACCGGCCGTCACCTCGACCGGACTGTCCGGCGCGTCGAGTACGGCCACGCCGTCGACCGGCTCCACCACCGTGCCGACCAGAGGCAACGGCGCCAGCGGACGGCTGGCCAACGCCCGGTCCGGCAAGTGTCTGGACACCAGCGGCGGGTACTTCGCCAACGCAGTGGTGGAGCAGATCTGGACCTGCGACTCGGGCGTCGGCCAGGTCGTGACCTGGGCCGCCTCGGGCCAGCTGACCGAGGACGGCGGCGCGTACTGCTTCGATGACACCGGCGGCAGCGCTGCGGCGGGCACCAAGGTCGAGCTGTTCGCCTGCCGCGCCGGAACGGATCAGCAGTGGACGATCCGTTCCGACGGCTCGATCGCCAACAACGCGACCGGGCTCTGCGTGGACGTCGCCGCGCCGGGCACGGACAACGGGAATCAGGTTGAGTTGCAGCCCTGCGATGGTCAGGCGAGTCAGCATTGGGCTTGGAACTGACTGGTCAGTAGGCGAAGTCCGCCGGTTGGTTGTACGGACTCAGCCGTGCAGGGCGCTGTGGAGGTACGCGGCGGCCTGCGCCGTGGCGGCCTTTGCGGCGTTGGTGTCGGCTAGGGCGTTGAGCATGACGAAGTCGTGGATGATGCCCTGGTAGCGCACGGCGGTCACCGGGACTCCGGCCTCACGCAGCTTGTCCGCGTAGGCCTCGCCCTCGTCGCGCAGCACGTCCGCCTCGGCGGTGATGACCAGGGCCGGGGGCAGACCGGTGAGCTGCTCGGTGCTGGCGCGTAGCGGGGAGGCGGTGATCTCGGCGCGCTGGGCCGGGTCGGTCGTGTACTGGTCCCAGAACCAGAACATCGCGTCGCGGCGCAGGAAGTAGCCCTCGGCGAACTGGTGGTAGGAGCCGGTGTCGAAGGACGCGTCGGTGACCGGGTAGAACAGCACCTGCCGGACCAGCGGCACGTCGCCGCGCTCCTTGGCCATCAGGGTGAGCGCGGCGGACATGTTCCCGCCCACCGAGTCGCCGGCCACCGCGATGCGGGCCGGGTCGAGGCCCTTGGCGGCGCCGTCGGTGACGACCCAGCGGGCCACGGTGTAGCTCTGCTCGATCGCGACCGGGTAGCGGGCCTCGGGCGAGAGGGCGTACTCGGGGAAGACCACCGCGGCGTGGGCGCCGACGGCCAGTTCGCGCACGAGCCGGTCGTGGGTGTGCGCGTTGCCGAACACCCAGCCCGCGCCGTGGATGTAGACGATGACGGGCAGCGGGCCGGTGGCGCCGGCCGGCTTGACGATGCGGGCGCTGACGGAGCCGGTCGGGCCGCCGGGCACGGTGACCCACTCCTCGTCCACGGCGGGCTTGGCGATCTCGCCGGACTGCACCTCGTCGACGGTCTTGCGGCCCTCGGCGGGTCCGAGGTCGAACAGGTACGGCGGGTTGGCCGTGGCCGCAGCGAACTCGGCGGCGGCGGTCTCCAGAACCGGGGCGGTCCCCTGCGCGGGGGCGGCAGGTGTGGTCTCGGACATGCTCTTCTCCCTTTCACGGGCCGGTCGAGGCGCTGCGTCGGTTGCGCGTCCGCCCGGTGACCAGAAGACTATGGCACAATTACCTCGTGCACAAGTTAAGTGTGGGAGTTGAAATCGCCCACCCGGAACACTACGATCAAGCAGTTGACGACGCGGACTCGGAGGGCGGGATGAGCGACAGCGAGGACACCCAGCGGGAGTTCACGCTGCTGCTGGACGACCAGCTGTGCTTCGCGCTGTACGCGGCCTCGCGCGCGGTCACCAATCGCTACCGCCCGCTGCTCGACGAGCTGGGGCTCACCTATCCGCAGTACTTGGTCATGCTGGTGCTCTGGCAGGACGGCGCGGTGCCCGTCAAGTACGTGGGCGCCGCCCTGCAGCTCGACTACGGCACCCTCACCCCGCTCATCAAGCGGCTGGAGGCCGCCGGGCTGGTGCGCCGGGAGCGGCGCGCCGACGACGAGCGGTCGGTGACCGTCTCGCTCACCGAACGGGGCGACGCGCTGCGCGAGCGTGCCCGCGCGATCCCGCCGGCCATCGGCGCGGCGATGGCACTGGACCCCGCCGAGACAGAACATCTCAAGACCCTGTTACGCCGGCTCGCGGCCAACGTCGCCGCCGACTCCCGAGGGCCAGTCGACTCTTGACACCGCCACCGGTCGGCCTCAGCGTGACGCAGGAGTCGACCGACGGGCACGCGAAGGAGCGACGGATGGCCAAGGAGAAATTCGAGCTCGTATTCCTCGGTGGCGGGGCGATGCTGAATGCGCTGTCCACCCGGCTGCGACGGGCCCCGGTGACGCCCCGGGAATCGATCGGTGCCTCGATGTACACGCTTGAGCAGGCCCTGCTGCGGCACGCGCCCGCACCGGAGGATGCCGCCGACATCGCCGTGCGGCTCAGGGCGATTCGCGAGGAGCTGTGCACAGAGACGCCGCGCATGGCGGTGATGGACCCGCAGCTCGACGGGCTGGATCGGGCGGTGGGGCCGGATCGGGAGCTGACTGACGCGGTGCGGCGGCTGCGCGAGCGCGTGGAGGCCTGGCTAGGTTGAGTTGGGTGCGCCGTATCAGGTCGCGATGTCGGGGTAGGGCAGGCTGAGGTGCGCGAGCCGCCGGGCGTATTCGAGCTGGAAGCCCAGCGGTTCGCTGTAGTCGCGTTCGAACATCGCGATGAACAGGGTGAGGGTCAGGAAGGGGTGGGCTCCGAGCTCGAACAGCTTCGGGTAGTCGTGTGTGGCCAGCGCCTCGCGCTCGGTCTCGTCAAAGCGCAGCCAGGTGGAGGACTCGCCGGTAACGCAGTTGAGGAGCCGGTTCGCGTACTCGGACTCCCAGCTGTCCACCGTGCCGCGCGGGTCCTCGCGGTAGCGCTCCACGAGCGCCGGGTCCCGGTCGACGGTGAACAGGAACTTGTCCAGCAGGTACTTGCTCACGGCCGGGCTCCGTTCGGGTTCGCGTCGGTCAGCCCGTCTGTGGTCGGGGCTGCCAGTGCGCTCGGGTTCGGGTACCAGGTGAAGTAGGCCTCCATGGTGTGGAAGAGGTCGTAGGTGTCGGTGTAGTCGGCCTTCCGGCCCTCGCCGGCCACGCCCATCATCAGCATGAAGTCCATGAAGCCGTGCGTGGCGTTGCCGGGCAGGTGCAGGCTGTCCAGGGTGACCTCGCCGAGACAGCCCTCGATGTCGCCGGACGCGATCCACTCCACGGCCCGGCGGTCGAACTCCGGGTCCGGGCCGGTCGGCCCGAACTGGCGCGGGCCGCCGAGTTCGAGGGAGAGGTGCCCGGTGCCGATGACCGCGACCCGCTGGTCGGCGGGCCAGGACTCCACCAGCCGGCGGATCGTGCGGCCCAGCTCGACGAAGCGCTTCGGGCGCGGCAGCGGCGGGGCGAAGATGTTGGTGTAGATCGGCACGATCGGCAGGTCGTTCTGCGGACGCAGGGTGATGATCGGGCAGGTGATCGAGTGGTCGATCCGCAGCTCGTTGGAGAACGCGAGGTCGAAGCCCGCGTCGAGCCCCTCGCGCAGCACGTACGCCGACAGGTCTTCCTGGCCGGTGAACAGCATCCGGGGCAGCCCGAACTCGCGCTCCTCGTTGTAGAAGTTCGCGTCGTAGTACGGGGCCTTGCCGACCAGGAACTGCGGCATGTTGTCCAGCCACAGCTGGTGGAAGTGGTCGGAGCCGACCATCACCAGCACGTCCGGGCGGGCCCTGGTCAGCGTCTCGCGGAAGGCCTCCACCTTGCGCACCCACTCGTCCGCGAACGGGGGACGGTCCGGTCCGGTGGCGGTGCTGGCCCGGTAGTAGAACGGGTGGTGGGTGGACGCGATCACCGCGACCAGCTCAGCCATGCATGCCTCCATTGGCAGCAGGGGTGGAGGGGGTGGGACGGGCGCCGTCCGGCGAGACCGGGACTCGGTGCGCCGGGCCGTCGCCGGCGGGCGGATAGGGCTCGGGCGGCACCGGCCGGTTGTTCAGGTCGACGGACAGGAAGATCTCGTTGGCCACCGGGCGGCGCAGCTCCTCGGCGAGCTGCCCGATCAGCCCGGCGGTACGGGCCAGCAACGCGAAACCACGCAGCAGTTCCAACGGCAGGCCGAGGTCGGCCAGGGCGGCGCCGCAGACCCCGGCGCCGTTGAGCGGCAGGGTTCGGCCGAGCACCTGCGGATGGACCCGGCCGATCGCGGCGAACAGCGCGAGGTGCGGGCCGTACACGCCCTCCTCGGCGGCGATCTGCAGCAGTCGTGGGGTGCGCGGGTCGCCGTTCTTGTGCACGTGGTGGCCCAGGCCCGGGATGAGTACGCCCGCCGCGCGGCGAGCCTTGACGGTGTCGAGGGCGAGCGCGTCCCAGCTCGCGTCGTCGGCCGGAAGCGGGCCCTCGTGTTCGGCAAGCACCCGGTGCAGGAACTGGCCGCAGTCCTCGGTCACGCCCAGGAAGCGCGATCCGCCGCCGAGCAGCCCGGCCGCGAGTGCGCCCTGGATCGAGTCCGGGGCCGAGAGGTAGGTCAGCCGGGTCACGATCGCGGTGGGCGTGAAGCCGTGGTCGGCGAGGGCGGCGAGTACGGCCTCGAATACCCGGGTCTCGCCCGGAGTCGGGCGGCGCTGGGCGGCGAGCCAGAAGGACAGTTCGCCGAAGCCGACCTCGCCCATCACGTCGCGGGCCAGGTCCTGTCCGAGCAGGGTGATGGAGTCGATCGAGGAGGCGCCCAGGGCGGTGGGGTATTCGAGGGCTGGGCGCTCAGTCATCGACGTCCTCCGGTTACCTGTGTCTCGCTCAAACGGACGACTGGAGCGGACAGCGACTTGCGCAGCTCGGCCCTGTGCTCAGTCATCGACGTCCTCCGGTTACCTGTGTCTCGCTGAAACGGACAACCACTCGCGCAGCTCAGTTCCATGTTCGTCCAGCTCGGGGGGCGGGAGGCGGTAGACGGCCGGGGTCTCGGAGAACCGGATCGGGTTGCGGGTCGTGGGCACGGCCCGCTCCCCCTCGCCGACCTCGACCACCGGTTCCAGTCCGAAGCGCTCGGCCATCGCGAAGCCGCCGTCGATGGTGTTGATCGGACCGCACGGCACGCCCGCCGCGACGAGCAGGTCGAACCACTCGTCGGCGCCGCGCTTGGTCAGCTGCTCGACCAGCAGCGGGCGCAGTTCCTCGCGCCGTTCAGTACGGTCGGCGTTGCGGGCGAACCTCGCGTCCTCGGCCAGCTCGGGCACGCCGAGCACCTCGCAGAGCCTGCGGAACTGCCCGTCGTTGGCTGCCGCGACGATCAGGTCGTTGTCGGCCGTGGGCAGCGGCTCGTACGGGAAGACGCTCGGGTGCGCGTTGCCCATCCGGTACGGCACCACTCCCCCGGCGGCGTACGCCGAGCTGTGGTTGACCAGGCCGGTCAGCGCCGAGGAGAGCAGGTTGACCTCGACGAGCTGGCCGCTTCCGGTGGCGTCGCGGTGGCGCAGCGCGGCCAGGATGCCGATCACCGCGTGGTTGCCCGCCATGACGTCGAACACGGAGATGCCGGCCCGGTACGGCGGCCCGTCCGGATCCCCGGTCAGGCTCATCAGCCCGGAGACCGCCTGCACCATCAGGTCGTAGCCGGGCACGTCCCGGCCGGCCCCGGTGCCGAAGCCGGAGATCGAGGCGTAGACGACGCCGGGGTTGCCGGACCGTACCGCCACATAGTCGAGCCCGTATTTGGTCAGGCCGCCCGGCTTGAAGTTCTCGATCAGCACGTCGGCGCGGCGGGCCAGTTCACGGGCCGCCGCCGCGTCCTCTTCGTTGCGCAGGTCCAGGGCGATCGACCGCTTGCCGCGGTTGATCCCGAGGTAGTACGTCGAGGTCCCTTCGCGTACCGGCGGCATCCAGGAGCGGGTGTCGTCGCCGCCGGGACCTTCGACCTTGATCACGTCGGCGCCGAGGTCCGCGAGCAGCATGGTGGCGTAGGGGCCGGCCAGGATGCGGGAGAAGTCAGCGACCAGGACGCCGGACAGCGGCCCGCGTGCTGCGGCGGCCGGCTTGGTCTTGCCTGGCATCCAACGCCTCCATGTCCGTTCAGCGGACAACTGTCCGGTTCGGCGATTCTCGCATGGCCACGGGGTACGTCAAGGGCCGGTCAGCCGGCGGCGCGTGTGACGTGCGGCACGGCCTCGACGCGGGCGAAGTCGGCGCTGATCTCGCCCGCGGCCTGCAGCAGCAGCGGCAGGTGGTGCTCCAGCAGCTGCTCCACCGGCGTCTCGGCCGCGTGCGTGTTGACGTTGAGCGCCGCGATGACCTGCCCGGAGCCGTTGCGCAGCGGCGCGGCCACCGAGCGGATGCCGCGGGTGAGCTGCTCGTCGGTCAGCGCCCAGCCGCGCGCCCTGACCTGGCGCAACTCCGCCTCACGCTCGGTCCGGTCGGGCTGCCAGCGCGGCGTGATACCGGAGCGGCTCGGCTCGGCCAGCACCTGCTCGACCTCCCCCGGGCTCAGCGCCGCCAGCAGCACCTTGCCCAGCGAGGTCTGTAGCGCCGGGAATCGGGTGCCGATCTGCACGGCCAGCGACACGATCTTCGGAACCGCGACCCGCGCGACGTACACGATGTCCGAGCCGTCGAGCTGCGCGATGGAGCACGACTCGTCGGTACGCGCGGACAGCGTCTCCATATGCGGACGCGCGACGTCCCACAGGTTCATCGACCGCACGTAGGCCACGCCCAGGTCCAGCACCCGCGGCGTGAGCGCGTAACCCGAGCCGGCCGCGCGTACGTAGCCGAGCTCCTGCAGCGTGAGCAGGATGCGCCGCGCCGTCGGCCGGGCCAGGCCGGATGCGGTGGCCACCTCGCTGAGCGACAGCACCGGCCGTCCGGGCTCGAAGACGGTGATCACCTCGAGTCCACGGGCCAGCGCCTCGATGAAATCCGGCCCGGTGCCCTCGCGCGGCATGGCGGCTCCTCAGACAGTGGTCCTCAAAAAATGGGGGGGTTGACACCTGCAGCGACTCGGCTCAGAGTAGCGGCAACTCTAGACGACCGCTGAGCGGACACTAGTCCGGACACGGATCTCGACCCCGGCCGGACTCCCCAATGACGAGGAGTGCACCCGTGAACGACGGATCCGGATTCGCCGCGGGACGGCCGATCCTGCTGCGCGGCGGCACCGTGCTGCCGATGAACGACCGGCACGAGGTGCTCACCGGCGCCGACGTCCTGGTCGCCGGGGACCGCATCGCGGCCGTCGGGCCCGCCCTGGCCGCGCCGGACGACGCGTTCGTGATCGACGCGACCGACGGCATCGTCATGCCCGGCATGATCGACACGCACCGGCACATGTGGCAGACCGCGATGCGCGGCTACGGCGCGGACTGGACGCTGACCCAGTACTTCGTCTGGTACTACCTGGAGTCCGGGCGGCTCTTCCGCCCCGAGGACGTGCACGCGGGCAACCTGCTGGCCGCGATCGAGGCCCTCGACGCCGGGGTGACCACCGTCGTGGACTGGTCGCACGGCCTGCGGACCGTGGACCACGCGGACGCCGCGGTCGACGCCCTGCAGTCGGTGCCCGGCCGCTTCGTGCTGGCCTACGGCAACATCCAGGAGCCGCCCGCGCAGTGGACCGCCGCGCCGGAGTTCCGCGACTTCGTGCGCCGCCGGATCACCGGCGACGACCTGCTCGGCTTCCAGCTCGCCTTCGACGTCACCGGCGACCCGTCCTTCCCGGAGCTGGCCGCCTTCGAGGCCGCCCGCGACCTCGGCGTCGCCGTGACGACGCACGCGGGAGTGTGGGGCGCGACCGGCGACGACAGCATCCGGCTCATGTTCGACCACGGATTCATGAAGCCCGAGAACATCTACGTGCACGCCGCCTCCCTGTCCGCCGACTCGTACCACCGGATCGCGGCCACCGGCGGCTCGATCTCGGTGTCCACGGAGAGCGAGCAGAGCGCCGGGCAGGGCTATCCGCCCACCTGGGCCATCCGCTCGCACGGCATCCCGGTCTCGCTGTCCATGGACACCAGCGTCTGGTGGAGCGGCGACCTGTTCTCCGCGATGCGCACCACGCTCGGCGCGGACCGCTCGCGCGAGCACCACGAGGCGCACCTCAGGGGCGAGACGGTCACGCACGCCGCCCTGCGCGCCGAGCACGTCGTGGACTGGGCCACCCGCGGCGGGGCCCGCGCCCTCGGCCGGGACGGCGACCTCGGCAGCCTGGAGGTCGGCAAGAAGGCCGACCTCGTCCTGATCAAGAACGACCACTCGCCGGTCTCGTTCCCGCTGCTCAACCCGTACGGCCACGTCGCCTTCCAGGCCCAGCGCGGCGACGTGCACACCGTCCTGGTCGACGGCCGCGTGGTCAAGCACGAGCACCGGCTGGTCGGCATCGACCTGGCCGCCGCGCGCCGCGAGGTCGAGGCCACCGTCGAATATCTGCGCTCGACGATGGGCGAGGACGCCTGGCGCAGGGGAATGAACCCCGAGGTCTCCGAGACCAAGGTGCTCGACAATCCCTATACGTACACCGACTATCGCAGCAGCTCGACGCACACTCGGGGGGACTAAGCCGGTTCAGCGCCGGGGCCCTGGAATACGCGCCGAAATTCATTGGTGCGGCTGCGGCGCTTTCCGGAATAGTGCGGGGAATGAGTCCGACGAAGCATTCCCCGCGGACCGGACCGGACGCTGACGGCATCGCCGTACGCGGGCTCACCAAGACCTTCCTGACCAGCGTGCGGCGCCCGGGACTGCTGGGCGCGCTTCGCTCGCTGGCCGCTCCCGTGCGCGTGCCCAAGACCGTGGTCGAGGACGTGACCTTCGCGGTGGGCCGCGGCGAGCTGGTGGCGCTGCTCGGCCCGAACGGCGCCGGGAAGTCGACCACGATCAAGATGCTGACGGGCATCCTCGTGCCGACCCGGGGCGAGGCCTTCGTCGCCGGGGTGCAGCCGCACCGCGAGCGGGAGCGCAACGCGCGCAACATCGGCGCCGTCTTCGGGCAGCGCACGCAGCTGTGGTGGGACCTGCCGGTGCGCGAGTCCTTCTCGATCCTGCGCGACATCTACGACGTGCCCGCCGCCGAACACCGCGCCCGGCTGGAGCAGTTCGACGCGCTGCTCGAGCTCTCAGAGTTCTGGGACACCCGGGTGCGCCACCTCTCCCTCGGCCAGCGGGTGCGCTGCGACCTGGCGGCGGCGCTGCTGCACGATCCACCGGTGCTCTTCCTGGACGAGCCGACCATCGGCATGGACGTGGTCGTGAAGGAACAGGTACGCGGCTTTCTGCGGCACGAGGTCGAGCAGCGCGGCCGCACCGTGCTGCTGACCACGCACGACATGACCGAGGTGGAGCGGCTGACCGAGCGGGTCGTGCTGATCAACCACGGCCGGATCGTGGTGGACGGCCCGCTCGACGAGGTCCGCAAGCGCTACGGCGGCACGTGGCGGATCCGGGCGACTGTCACCGATCCGCAGGCCCCGGCCCAGGAATCCCGGGTGCTGCGCATCCTGGAGCGCGACGGCGACCTCCTGGTGTTCGGGCCCGCCGAGGGCAGCGCGCTCACGGCGCCCGAGGCGCTGCGGGAGGTCGTCGAGAACTACCGGGTCGTGAGCATCTCGATCGAGGAGAACGACCTGGAGGACGTCATGCGCGCGGCGTACCTGCGCGTTGACGCGGGCTCTGATCCGGGCTCTGATCCGGACGCCGATCCGGGAACCGAGACAGGGCTCGATGACGACGGACCGAAGGGGTCGTGAGCCGATGCCCGCAGCGGTACTCACGCCAGCAGCGCCGCCGTCCGTACGCGCCGTGGCGCACCAGGTCGCGCGCGCATGGCGAACAGCGCGCATCACCCCTCTCGGAGAAGTACTCGCCCCGCAGCGGCTCGCCGGGACCGCCGTCCGGATGGGCCTGCAGATCACGCTGGTCGTCTTCCTGTGGCGCGGCCTGTACAGCCACACCTCCTCGCAGTCCGGGCTGGACCGCGGCCAGGCGGTCAGCTTCGCCGTGCTCGCGGTACTCGCCACCCGGCTGCGCGGTCTGGACCGCAGCGCCTCGCGCGACACCGTCTTCTCGCACGTGAACTACGGCACGATCATCTACTGGTTCCTGCGCCCGCTCCCGCCCCGGCGGTACTACGCGCTGCGCGCGCTCGGCGACCAGGCCTACGGCCTCGCCTGGTTCCTGGCCGGCTACCTCGCCTGCCGGGCCGCCGGGGTCCTCGACCCGCCGGCCTCGGCCGGCGCGGCGGCCGCCTTCCTGGCCTCGCTGCTGCTCGGCCAGGCCGTGCTGTACCAGCTCACCCTGCTCACCGACCTGCTCTGCTTCTGGACGGTGCAGAACGGCAGCACCCTCGAGATGATCCAGTTCGCCCAGAACCTGCTGTCCGGGGCCTACGCCCCGCTGTGGTACTTCCCGGGCTGGTTCATCGCGCTCGGCACGTTCCTGCCGTTCCAGTCCACGCTCAACACTCCGCTGTCGCTGTACATCGGCCGCATCGGACTGTCCTCCGTGCCCCGCGAGCTGGCCTTCCAGGTCGCCTGGGCCGTCTCGCTCGGCCTGCTCACCCGGCTGCTGTGGCACCGGGCGGCCCGCCGCGTCACCTCGCAGGGGGGCTGACCCGTGCCGTCCACCCCGTCCCTAAGTGAGCGCCAGTCCCGCAGCCGGCGCTGGCTGCGGCGCTTCGCCCGCACCTGGCGGATCGGCTGGCGGATCACCGCCCTGAACCTCCGCGCGCAGCTGGAGTACCGCGCGGAGTTCCTGCTGCGGATCGCCTTCGGCATCGCCTGGCAGGTCTCGATCATCGTGTTCGCCGTGGTGCTGCTCTCCCGCTTCTCCGGGATGGGCGGCTGGTCGAGCTCGGAGATCCTGCTGATCGCGGCCACCCGGATGACCTGCAACGCGCTGTTCGTGCTCTACTGCGGCAACGTCTTCATGCTCTCGTTCCTGGTCCAGCAGGGCCTCATCGACGGATTCCTGATGCGGCCGCTGCCGGTCTACCGCCAGGTCCAGCTCTCCAGCTTCCCGACCAACGGGCTCGGGGACCTGGCCGTCGGCCTCGCGTTGTTCGCCGGCGCCCTGCATCGCAGCTCGCTGCACTGGACGCCGGGCCGTGCGGCCTACCTCGCCGCGGCAGTGGTCGGCGGGACGCTGCTGATCTCAGCGGTCTTCACTGCCGTCTCGGCCGCCGCCCTGCACTTCCCGGCGGCCTGGTACTGGGCCACCTGGGTGAGCGAGATCTCCTCGACCTTCGGCACCTACCCGCTGAGCATCCTGCCCAGGACGGTCGGCGGACTGCTCACCTGGGTGCTGCCCATCGCCTTCATCGCCTACTTCCCGATCGGCGTGCTGACGGGCCACGGCTCGTCCCTGGGCGTTCCCGTCGCCGTCGCGGCCGCCGCGCCGCTGATCGCCCTCGGCCTGTACATCGGCTCGCGCCTGCTGTGGAACTGGAGCCTGGGGCACTACAGCGGCGTCAACGGCTGACAGCCGCCGCACCGGTGCCGAGGGCTGCCGGACCGGTGATCCGCAGCGGGGCTTTGTTCGTGGGAGGGTGGGAACAGCCGTGCGTCGGCGGCGCCACTGCGCCAAACCAGTAAGTGATGGGAGAGTCTCGTGAACACGGAAGCGTCCGCCGAGATCGGTGTGACCGGGCTGTCGGTGATGGGCCGGAACCTGGCCCGCAACCTGGCCCGGCACGGATACACCGTGGCCCTGCACAACCGCAGCTATGAACGCACCCGCAGCCTGGTCGCCGACCACGGCGGCGAGGGCACCTTCGTGCCGAGCGGGTCGATGGCCGAGTTCGTCGCCTCCCTGCAGCGGCCGAGGGCCGTGATCATCATGGTGAAGGCGGGGGCCGCCACCGACGCGGTGATCGACGAGCTGGTGCCGCTGCTGGACCGGGACGACATCGTCATCGACGCGGGCAACGCCCACTTCGCCGACACCATCCGCCGGGAGAAGGACCTGGCCGCCAAGGGCCTGCACTTCGTCGGCACCGGGGTGTCCGGCGGCGAGGAGGGCGCCCTGAACGGCCCGAGCATCATGCCCGGCGGCTCGGCCGAGGCGTACCGCAAGCTCGGCCCGATCTTCGCGAGCATCGCGGCGCAGGTGGACGGCGCCCCCTGCACCACGCACGTGGGCCCGGACGGGGCCGGCCACTTCGTGAAGATGGTGCACAACGGCATCGAGTACGCCGACATGCAGCTGATCGCCGAGGCCTACGACCTGCTGCGCTCCGGCCTGGACGCGCAGCCGGCCCAGATCGCCGAGATCTTCCGCGAGTGGAACACCGGCGAGCTGGAGTCCTTCCTGATCGAGATCACCGCGGACGTGCTCGCGCACACCGACGCGGCCACCGGCCGGCCGTTCGTCGACGTGGTCGCCGACCGCGCCGAGCAGAAGGGCACCGGCCGCTGGACCGTGCAGAGCGCGCTGGACCTGGGCATCCCGATCACCGGCATCGCCGAGGCCACCTTCGCCCGTTCGCTGTCCGGGCACGTGGCGCAGCGCGAGGCCGCCCAGCGGACCTACGCCGCCCGGGCCGCCGACGCCGACATCGCCGGCCTGGTGGAGGATCCCAAGCAGTTCGTCGAGGACGTGCGCAACGCCCTGTACGCCTCGAAGATCGTCGCCTACGCGCAGGGCTTCGACCACATCGCGGCCGGCAGCGCGGAGTACAACTGGGGCATCGACCCGGGCGCCATGGCCACGATCTGGCGCGGCGGCTGCATCATCCGGGCCCGGTTCCTGGACCGGATCCGCGAGGCCTACGCGGAGAACCGCGAGCTGCCCAGCCTGCTGGTCGCCCCGTACTTCGCCGACGCGGTCGCCGCCGGGATCGAGAGCTGGCGGCGGGTGGTGGCCACGGCCGTGCGCGGCGGGATCCCGACGCCGACCTTCTCCTCCTCGCTGGCCTACCTCGACGCGCTGCGCCGCCCGCGGCTGCCCGCCGCCCTGATCCAGGGCCTGCGCGACAACTTCGGCGCGCACACCTACCAGCGGGTGGACCGCGAGGGCAGTTTCCATACCCTGTGGGCTGCGGACAAGAGCGAAGTCGAGGCCTGAGCCGGGTCCGGTCAAGGGGCGCAGCCCGGCTCCGTCCAACGCGTCCGGATGCAGCTGCCTGCCCCGCCGTGGTCGGGATTCCCGATCACGGCGGGGCCGGGCACGCCGGCCGATCCCCCGACCCCTCGCGCGGCCGACCGGCTGCAGAAGCTTGACGGTCACGGGGCTCAGTCGCCCCGAGTCGTCCGCTGCCACGTCCTGGACCCCCAGAGTCCAGATACCCTTCAGCGCCTCTGTCTCATAAGGCGTTCCATCCCGTTCCATCCGAGCGCCGCGAAACCCGGGTGACGGCTCGCGCACGAACGATTACGAACGGATAAAGCCCTGGAATCGGCGCGGTCGCGCATGGTCCAATCCCTGTGACAGTCAGTCACCTAGGGAGGGGTGGACGCGATGAGCGTTGGGGGCCTGCCGGTCCAGGACGTCGACAGCGTGTACTTGGAGAAGACGCTGCGGCACGAGCCGATGGAGCTGTCGCTCGACGACTCGGTCTCGCTCAAAGCCCTGCTCTACCTCGTGGTACGGGCCTGGGTGGCATCGGTCATCTTCTTCTCCGTCTTCCTCGTCCTGTGGTGGATCACCGGGGGCGCGTCCTCGTTCGGGAACACCCTGAACGGGGGCGGCGCAGGCGGTGGCAGCGGGCTGCTCGACTTCGCCGTGATCGGCTCGTGGATCGTGTTCTGGGGCCTGCTGCTGTTTTCGAAACTGACCGAGCCGATCGGCGAGTGGCGGGTGCTGCTCGCGGATCGCCGGCAGTACTCCGGCTCCGTGTACAGCGCGGTGGCCGGCGTGCTCGCCGCGCGGCAGATGCCGATCAGGCCGGTGCCGCGCAGGATCCACGCCGATCCGGCCTCGACCGCGGTGAAGAACGTCCTGGAACTCAAGGACGGCCAGTACTCCGCGTACGTCACGGTCTTCCCGTACGGCAGCAGCCTGTATCTGGGCTGGATGATGTGGCGCCGCAGGTCGGGCGCCGCGCTGGTCTGGCGGATGCTCGCGGACATGGTCGGCTCGATCTTCGGCGCCGCCGACGCGGTGCGCGTCATGCTGCGCACCGACCGGCCGCGGGCGATGCGCGAGGCGGTGCACGCCGCGTGCCGGGAGGGGATCTACACGGCGGTGCGCCACGAGGCCGTGCCGGAGAGCTACGGCTTCCCCGGCGGGCTGCCGCCGGTCGAGCCGTTCGAACTGAACAGCGCCGTCGGCCCGGCGGTGCCCGCCGCCCCGAGGGTGACCGCGAACGGCGCACCGGTCGGACCGCCCCGGCCGTCGAGCGGTCATCGCGCACCCGGCCAGGACTCCTGAGCGCGGACCCCGGTTGACGGACAGACGGCAGACGGCGAACGGCGGCGACGTGCTCATCTCCCAGCAGGACACCGGATTCTGGGGCTGGACCGGCCTGCGGCTGCGGCCGGCGCTCGGGCTGACCTCCACCCACGCCTACGCGGACCTGTCCGCGGCGGACCGCGAGGAGCGCGTGGCCCGGGACGAGGCCGCCTGGCTGGCGGCGCAGTGGAACGCCGCCGCCGGGACCAGGGTCGAGGTCAGGTATCTGACCCGCCCCGACCTCAAGCGGATCGAGTGCGCGGTGCTCACCGGGGTCACCGCGCCGAGCGCCGAGGCGATCCACGCGGCCGCGGAGCGCGCCCTGGAACGGCTCGGCAAGACGCCGCCGCACGTACGCACCGAACCGCTCGGCGACGCGCACGACGTGCACCGGTGGCTGGTGCCCTTCGCCCCGCACCCCGGCGGGCTGGTGGAGCTGCGCAAGCGGCTGACCTGGGCGCGGTGCGCACGTCCCGAGGCCGGGCGGGCGGTGTGCGTCGCCATCGGGGGCTTCGGGCCCGGCCGCGCCGACTGGGAGACGCTGCTGCGCGAGCTGATCGCCCTGCCCTATCCCGCCATGCTGACTCTGGGATTCGTGCCCTTCGAAGGGGGCCAGCCGTTCCAGGCCGCGCTGACCCGGATCGCCCACGAGTACACACAGCTGGCGCAGCCGGCGAGCTCGTCGCCCGTCTTCAGCCGACAGCTGCCCGCCGACCAGTTCGCCGTGGGCGCCGCATCAGGCTACGCAGACGCTGCGAACAAGTACTCCGGCCGCTGCTACCGCGTCCGGATCTCTCTGGCGGCGGAGGGTGTTCTGCCCCCGTATATCGGAGAACTGATGAACTCCGCACTGGCCCCGGGCGGAGGCGCGGTGGCGTTGCAGCCCGCCGACGGCGACGTGCCCGCCGCGCTCAACAACCTCGGCGCGCTCAACTTCAACTGGCTGGAGCAGACCTATGCCCAGACGGCGCCGAACTGGGCCCTGGGGCAGGTGGAACGGGTGCTCGCGGACCTGGTGGACGCGGATCAGGCCCGCTCCGTGCTGCGGCTTCCCGCATACTGGCCCGGCCGCGAGGAGTTGTTCGACCCGGGGCACCGGCCCGCCCCGCAGGACGCGGACGCATGGGACGTGCCCGAACCGCCGGACGATCCGGGACTGCGGCGCAATCCGTTCGAGGAGTCCGACTCCGACAGCTGAGGGAGATCCCAGAACCATGGCAGAGTTCGTTTTCACCGCGGGGCCGGACGTCGACGGCGGCGGCAGGGCAGGCGCCGCACAGGTCGCGGGCGAGACGCTGACCGACCTCGCGACGTGGATCCAGGAGCGGACCGAACTCGACGCCCGTGTCACCCTGCGAACTCGCCCGCCACGGCCCGGAGAGCTCGGCGGGGTCGCGGACGCGGTCGAGGTCATCGCCGCCGCGACGCCGCTGGCCAAGGTGGTCCTGGGCTGGCTGACCGAGCGCACCAAGAATTCACGCGTCTCCCTCAAGATCGGCAGGACCGGCGGCGGTGACGTGACGGTGGAGATCGAAGCGGGCGAAGCCGCGACTCAGGACCTGATCAAGAACCTGCGGACGGTGCTGGCCGAGGACGGCGATGGCGACTGAGCGCGCTGAACAAACCGGTCGAGCCGCGTGGCACGCGGTCCTGGTCGGCACCGCGTGCCAGCTGGAGCCCGGCCTGAGCAGCCTCCCGCAGGTGGCCGACAACCTGCTGGACCTCGCGTCAGCGTTGACCGGGCCGTCGGGCCTTCTGCCGGAAGGCTCCGTGCGCATCGTGCAGGACCCGCCCACCGCAGGCCACGTACTCGCGGCGATCGCGGCCCAGCCGGCGTGCGAGCGGCTGCTGTTCTACTACGCGGGCCACGGCATGAATCACGACCGGCGGCTCCATCTCGCGCTGCCGGGCTCGATCGACTCCCGCGAGCACCGCGAACGCACCGGGCTGCCGATCGCCGACGTCCTGGCGCAGTTGGCGGTCGTCCCGGCCGGACAGCGGCAGCGTCAGATCATCGTCATCCTCGATTGCTGCTACGCGGGCCTCGCTGCGCGCGAAACGGACGCGGCAGATGTGCACCTGCTGATGGCCGTAGGCAAGGCCCACACGGCGAGATTCGACGAGGGCCGACGTCACACCCAGTTCACCGGAGCGCTGCTGCGCCTCCTGCGCGAAGGCATCCCGGACGGCCCGGCGTGCCTGGATCTCGATACCGTTTACCACCGCCTGGCCGTAGAGCTCACCGCCGAGGACGCGGCGCTCGCCCCGCACCAGCGCACCGTCGACTCCAGCGGTCGGATTCCGCTCGCCAGAAATCAGGCAGCTGGCACGGCCCTCACCCCGCAAGGCCTGCGTCGCAGGGCACGCTTTGCGCACCAGGCCGGCCGGGCAGGCCGAGCAGCAGAGGCCGCGCAACGCCTCGACGCGATCGTGCGCGATGCCCGCGACGTCGCAGGCGTCGAACCCGTCGACGCGTTCCTGTACCAGTCCCAGGCGGCGGCGTGGCTGGGCGCGACCGGCGGCGCCCACGAGACCGTCGCAGCGATCGAACGCCTCGAGAAGTTGCTCGGCACTGAGCTGGAGGACTGCCGACCCGCAGACGTCGATGACGCCCGATCCAGCCTCGCGTACCTCTTGGCGAAACGCGCGCGGTAGTTCAGGGCCCGCGGCGACTAACTCACTGCTTTCACAACCCGCCGCCTTCATGACCCGCCGCTGTCAGGAACGTGTCGTCGGCGGTTCCGGCTGCGCCGTGGGCGCCAGCTCCATCCACATCTCCGGTTTGACCAGCGGAACGAAGCCGACTGCCGCGTACACACCGTGCGCATCACCAGTTGCCAGCAGCAGCCGACGCACCCCGATGGCCGCGTACTCGTCGCGCACTGCGGCGACCATCCAGCGTGCGATGCCGCTGCCCCGATGCGCGCGGTCCACGTAGACGTCGCACAGCCAGCCGAACGTGGCCCGGTCGGTCACGACCCGGCAGAACGCCACCTGTTCACCATCCGCGGCGTACACGCCGTACGCATCGGACCCGGCGATCGAGGCCTGCACCGTCGCGCGCGGCCGACCGATGGCCCAATACGCGTCGGTGGCCAGCCAGTCGGCCACCTTCGCGACCTCGAGACGGTCTTTGTCGTCGGAGAGCTCATAGGACTCGTGCGTACTGATCACCTGCGCACCCTGGAAAGTCGCGGGCGGAGCGACCAGCGTGTCGGACTGGTTCGCGCGCCGAAGGGCGTCGGCGACGAATCCGCTGGCCTTCAGCTCCTCGACCAACTCCCGGAGGAACTGGACCGTCTCGGGCTTGCGCGTCACGGTCGTGCCCACAGCCTGCTGGATCTGCATGAACCGGCCCTCGATCAGCCGGACGTCGGGATGCGCGGCTACGTACTCGGCCATCGGCTGCCTGATGCCCGCCGCGGCCTCCAGTCCCTCAACGCGGAACGCGTCGACTCCATCCGCTCCGCGCACGACGGTTGCGTGCTCAAGGGTGCGCGCGAGGAAGAGGTCGTACGCAGACCCGTGCTTCACGCCGATCCGCACGCCCTCGCGGTCGACCTCCGCGGCCGTGGTGAACGCGGAGTCCCGGGGCACGACGTACACGCCCTCGATCACGACGTACGCCGCGGTGAAGGCGACCTCGGCCGCACGTGCGGGCTCGATGGCCAGGAAGCAGATATCGGCCTCGCCGGTCGTCATCGCCTCGAATGACTTGCGCGCCGCGTCGAAGCACAGGAACTCCACCGGGACGCCCAGCCGCGTGCCGATCTCACGCGCGATGTCGACCGTAATGCCCGTCGGCTCCTGCGGCGTGCCCTGGGCCAGCACCGGGTTCCCCAGGTTGATCGACGCGCGCAGCACGCCACTCGGCGCCAGGTCTCCGGCGATGTCGGCAGTCGTGATCCCCATGCAGCGGAGTCTACGACCCCACCCAACCGTGCACGTCGCGGCACCCGCCGTCCGAGCTATCACCCGCCACCGGCCCTCCAGAATCCGCTGCGCGAAAAGTGTTGGTCGCAGGGCGCTTTGACACCCATGCATACGGAAGCCGCGCGCTGACAGAGTCCTGCCAGCACGCGGTCGATAGCGCACAGAAGAGGACCACCGTATGCACGTCATGTACAACACCCGCACCGATCGCACCACCACGCCGGGTCTCCGCACGCACGCGCTGCGCGCCCGGCTGCTCACCCTGGCCGTCAGTACCGCGCTCGCCACGACGGGCCTGACCGCGCTCGGCGCCATCACGCTGCCGGCATCGGCGTCCGTCATGCAGACCGAGGTGTTCGTCGGAGACCTCAACGGAGGCTTCGGCGTTTACAACGCCACCAACGGGACCAAGACCTTCACCGACGACCACCTGTCCGGCATCCCGGTCGACCTGATCGCCAACCCGGCCGGCACGCTGCTGTACGAAGTCGACACGATGGACGACTACGTCTCGGTCTTCAGCACCCAGACCGATGCGGGCGTGGGGAGCCTCCCGGTCTGCAACAGACCGCAGTCCGAGGCGCTCAACGCGGCCACCTCGACGCTCTACGTATCCTGCAACACCTCCAACGGAGGCAGCGACACCGAAGTCGACGTGATCAACGCCGCCGACCCCGCGGCGCTCACGCTCACCGCGCGGATCCCGTTCCCCTCCTCGCCCTACGGCATGGTCGTGGATACGGCCACGAACATGCTGTACGTCGATGACGACTACGGCATCGCGAAGGTGTCGATGGCGACGAACACCGTCACCGGCTCGTTCGGCGCCCCGGCGGGCTCGCTCGCCCTCAACGCAGCCGGATCAGTGCTCTACGACGCGGTCGGCAACCAGGTCTACCTGATCGCCGTCTCCTCGAACTCGGTCTTCGGGTCCCTCACGCTGCCGGCCGGGACGGGCTCCTCGGCGATCTGCCCGAGCACCGGGATGCTGTACGTCGCGGGCAACGGCGTCACCACGGTGATCAACACGACGATCCCGGCGGTCGTGGGCTCCCTCGCGCTCTCCGGCGGCAGCCTGGCTCTCAGCTCGGACTGCGGCACCCTCTTCGAGTTGAACGGCGACAGCGTCGACATGGCCAACACCGCCACCGGCGCGATCAGTGCCGTGAGCTTCCCCGCGAACGACATCCTGTCGATGGCGGTGGCGCGCGTCCCGGTGCAGTTGATCTACAACCCGACCCCGCTCCCGCTGCCCTTCTCCGCTCTGCCGTAGCGGGCTGACCCACCGGTCGGTCTCGGCCCCGCCTCACGCGCGTTGTGACCGACCGGAAAGTTACTGTCAAGTAAGCTACTGGCGGGTTACTTCGGCGCGAACTGCTGGTTAGCCTCCCCCTCGCCCTACAACGAAGTAGAGCGAAGGAGTGAGACATGGAACGATCATGCGAGACCGTCCATTCGCTTCCGGGTTCCAGCGCCCGCCGCCGCCTGCTGACCGCCGCGCTCGCCGCCGCCGTCTGCCTCGGCGCGAGCACGGGGCCCGCCTCGGCCGACGGGTCCGCCCAGGAGGTCTCCCGGGGGGTGACCATCCCGGTCTTCTACAACCCGCCCGCGCAACTGCCCGCCGCCGACGGGGCGCTGATCCGCACGGAGCCGCTGCCCCTCGCCCTCAGCCTGCCCGGCCTGACCGGCCCGCTGCCGGGCACCGCCACCCGGATCATGTATAAGTCCACTGACTCGAACGGGCAGCCGGTCGCGGTGACCGGCGCCTACATCGAGCCCTCGGCAGCCTGGACCGGCGGCGGCCCACGCCCGCTGGTCGCCGTGGCCGAGGGCACCATGGGGCAGGGCGACCAGTGCGCCCCGTCGCTGAACCTCGAGAACCCGCTGACCCTCAACGGCGAGACCCTGTCCATCGGCTACGACGATCTGGCCATCTACCGGATCCTGGCCACCGGCGCGGCCGTGGTCGTCACCGACTACGTCGGTCTCGGCACGACGGACCGGCTGCACACCTACGTCAACCGGGTGGACGAGGCACACGCCCTGCTGGACGCCGCCCGCTCGGCCCACGCCGTGTCCGGCGCGTCCGTCACCGCCACCTCGCGCGTCGCGCTCTACGGCTACAGCCAGGGCGGCGGGGCCAGCGCGGCCGCCGCGGAACTGCAGCCCAGCTACGCACCCGACGTGAACCTGGTCGGCACGTACGCCGGCGCGCCGCCCGCGAACCTGACCACAGTCATCGGCGGCATCGACGGCAGCGCGCTGGCTGGCGCCCTCGGCTGGTCCATCAACGGCTTCATGCAGAGCGACCCGGCGCTCACGCCGATCGTCGACGCCCACATCAACGCCGCCGGCCAGGCCGCACTCACCGACCTGTCGACCATGTGCGTGGGCGACGCGATCCTGGGCTACGCGTTCACCAGCAGCACGCACTGGACCACCGACGGCCGGTCCCTGACGGCAATCATCGCGGCCGAACCGCAACTGCAGTCCTTCCTGAACCAGCAGCGGATCGGCACGCTGACACCCACGTCGCCGGTGCGCGTGGCCACCGGGGTCGAGGACGACATCGTCGTGCACGCCCAGGCCCGCCAACTCGCGGTGGACTGGTGCGGCAAGGGGGCGGACATCACGTACGTCCCGATCATCCTGCCCAACCTCGGTGACAAGCTGCTCACCAACCACCTGGCCCCGCTCATCACCGATCAGGGCGCTGCCATCAGTTGGCTGACCGACCGGCTGTCCGGGAAGTCGGCGGGCTCCAACTGCTGGTCGATGCCGATCCAGCCCTGAGCCGCGCAGGGCCCGAAGGATCGCCTGCTCCCCGGCGGCGCAACGCAGCGGCCGCCGGGCGAGCCTGCGGCGTCCAACCGCGAGGCGCGGCCGGGTCTCAAGATGAGAAGTTGCGAAACCCCTGTTCGCACAGCCGCCGGACTCTCTAAGATCGCGCCGTGACGGAACACGGGGAGCCCGGCGGCGGGTACGCGCTCGCGGCGGCCGGGCTGTGGAAGCGGTTCGGAACGAAGATCGCGGTAGCGGGGGCGGACCTGGCGGTGCCGGCCGGCTCGTTCACCGGCCTGGTTGGGCCGAACGGGGCCGGCAAGACCACGCTGCTCTCGATGGCGACCGGGCTGCTGCGCCCGGATTTCGGCACCGTGGCCGTCGCAGGGCGCGACGTGTGGAGCGATCCGGCCGCCGCCAAGGCCGCGCTCGGAGTGGTGTCCGCGGACGCACGGCTGTTCGACCGGCTCACCGGGCGCGAGATGCTCGAGTACGCCGGACGGCTGCGCGGCATGGCCGCCGCCGAGGCCCGCGAGCGCGCCGACCAGCTGCTCGCGGTACTGGATCTGACCGCCGACGCGCGCCGCCTGATCGTGGACTACTCGACCGGCATGCGCAAGAAGACGGCGCTGGCCGCGGCCCTGATCCACAACCCGCCGGTGCTGCTGCTCGACGAGCCCTTCGAGGCCGTGGACCCGGTCTCCGCGGAGACCATCCGCCGGATGCTGGCCCGCTACGTGGCCTCCGGCTCGACCGTGCTGTTCTCCAGCCATGTCATGGAACTGGTAGAGCGGCTGTGCGACCGGGTCGCGATCATCGACCACGGGCGGATCATCACCACCGGGACGACCGCCGAGGTGTGCGCGGGACGGCCGCTGCAGGAGCGCTTCATCGAGCTGGTCGGCGGACGGGTGGACGGCGGGGAGGGATTGCAGTGGTTGGGCTCCTCTGCTCGCTGAGGCTGCGCGTCCTCGGCAACACGCTGCGCGGCTCGGCGGGGCGGCTCGTCGGCTTCATCCTGGTGTGCGTAGTGGCCGTCGGCGTCGCATTCGGCGGATTCGCCGTCCTCGTCCACGCCCGGGGCCACGACTACGCGCTGGACGAGGCGATGGCCGCGTTCACCCTCAGCTCCCTGCTGTGGCTGGTCTCACCGCTGCTCGGGGTCGGTTCGGACGGGGTGCTCGACCCCGTGCTGCTGCAGACCTATCCGGTGCGCACCCGGCCGCTCGCCGCCGGACTGCTGGTCTCCTCGCTGATCGGGCCGTGGCCGGCCGCGAGCGTCGTCGTGTTCTGCGGCGCGGTGGCCGCGCTCGCCTCGGGCGCGGCCGGGATCGCGGTGGGTGTCCTGGCGGCCGTAGTCCAGCTCGCGTTCTGCGTGACGCTGTCCATCGCGTTCAGCGGACTGCTGGCCGGGCTGCTGCGCCGCCGCAAAGGCAAGGACCTCGCGGTCATGGCCATGGTCCTGGTCGTGCCGCTCACCCAGGTGGCCGTCCACGCGGTGGAGCTCATCGCCCTGAACCACCGGACGGCGGCCACGGGGCTGACCGACCGGATCCTGCGCTGGACGCCGCCCGGCGCGGCGGCCCAGGCGATCTCGGACGCCTCCGACGGCCACCCGGCCGCCGCGCTGGCCCGGTTGGGCGCCGTCGCCCTGCTCACCGCGGCGCTCGGCCTCGTCTGGGTGCGCACGCTCGACCGGGCGCTGACCACGGTGGACCAGACGACGCAGGGCACGAAGTCGCGGCGCGGCCGGGGCCTGCCGCTGGGCCGGATCCCCGGAGCCGGGGCCGCGGTCACCGCGCGTTCCTGGCTGTACCAGCGGCGCGAACCCGCGTATGCCGCCAGCTGGCTCGGAGTGCTGGTACTGCCGCTGCTCATGCTGTTCAACCACGGCGGACCGGGACTCGGGTTCGCCCTGGCGGCGCTCAGCGGGTTCATCCCGGCGATCGTCGCCGTGCAGACCACGTCGAACCTGTTCGGCGCGACCGGCCCGGCTCTGTGGTTCGACGCCATGACGCTCGGCGATCGGCGCCAACTGCGCGCATACGTGGCCGGTCACAACGCGTCGATCGCGACAGTGGCGATCCCCGTCCTCTCGGCGTTCACGATCGTGATCTCGGTGGTGGGCGGAGCCGCGAGCGACGCGTCCGTCGCCGTTCCGGCCCTGATCGCGGGGATCTGCGTCGGCCTCGGCCTCGCCGACATCGTGGCGGTGTTCTCCCCCTACCCGGTGTCCAGGCGCCTGGGCACCGTCAACGGCCGGGCCGTCAGCGGATACAGCGGCCATGCGATGGCCGGCGGCTGCGGCACCATGTTCGGCACCGTGATTCTCAGCATCCCAATACTCGTCACCGTCATCGCGACCCGCCACGTCGCGCTCGTCACGCACTACGCGGTGCTGTGGGGCGGCTGCCTGGTCTACGGGATCGGCCTGCTGCGCGCCGGGCAGGCGATCAGCACGCGTGCCGCGGTGAAGCGCCTGCCGCACCTCGTCGAGCTCGCCGCCCAGACCCACTGAGTGCATGGTCTCGGTCCTACTGCTGCGGGACGTCCCCGGGCAGCCGGATCGTGAAGACCGTGCACTCGCCGGGGACGCTCGTGGCCGTGATCGTTCCGCCGTGCGCCTCGACCATCCTGCGGGCGATCGGCAGGCCGAGGCCGCTGCCTCCGGTACGCCGGTTGCGCGACTTCTCCGCCCGCCAGAAGCGTTCGAAGACCTTCGACAGTTGCTCCGCCGCGATGCCGACGCCGGTGTCCGCGACGTCGATGCGGATCCCGTGCTCCGTCCCTCGGCACGTCACCGTCACACTCCCGCCGGGCGGCGTGTGGCGCACAGCGTTGGAGACCAGGTTGCCCACGGCCTGCCGCATCCGCACCGGGTCGGCGCACAGCTCGGGCTCACCTTCGGTCAGCGCGCTGAGGCTGACGCCCGCGGCCTGGGCGCGGCCGCGGTGCGCGGCGACGACCTGGTCGAGCAGGTCGCCGACGGGGACGGGCTCCGGATGCATCCGCAGGTCGCCCGCGTCGGCGGCCGCCAGGTCCTGCAGGTCGTCGATGATGTGCTGCAGCAGCAGGGCCTCCTCCAGCAGCGAGTCCATCAGCGCCGCGTCCGAGGAGGCGACGCCGTCCTGCACCGCCTCGAGCCAGCCGCGGATGTTGCTCAGCGGCGTGCGCAGTTCGTGCGCGATGTCGCCGACCATGGCAGTGCGCTGCTCCTCGGAGCGCTCGCGGCGGTCGGACAGGTCGTTGAAGGCCGCGGTGAGGTAGCCGATCTCGTCGTTCCTGGTGACCGGGGCACGGATATTGCGGTGCGCCGGGTTCTGCACCGCGTCGGTCAGCGTGGTCAGCGGTTTGACCAGGCGGGTGCCGACCGCGACGGTGAGCGTGACGGCCAGCAGCAGGACCAGCGCCGTGACGCCGACGATGCGGGCGGTGTCGGCCGAGGTGAGCCGGAACGCCGGGGCGGCGGTGCCCTGCGGGGTGGCGACGAACAGCAGCGCGGCCGGGGCGACATAGGGCTTGAGCTGCTGGCGTCGGGCGGAGTCGATGCAGGCCTCGATGATCTGAGTGGCGGCGGCGCCGTCCCCGTTCCCCTGCACCCAGCTGAAGTCGAGGTTCAGGCCCAGCGGACCCAGCTTCGAGGGCGCCACGCACACGTTGACCAGCTTGTCGAGGGCGTCCAGCGCCGCCCGCTCGGTCGCCGTCGGCGAGCCCAGGGCCGGGTCCCCGCAGAAGTAGAGGGCGCTCATCTTGGGATCGTTGCCGACCTTGACCTCGGGCCGGCCGCTGACGCTCTGGGTGAGCCGCGCGGTGAGGCCGATGTTGTGTACGCACCGGATGTACAGCTCGCCGTACCCGATCAGGGTCGCGCGATCCGTCTTGGTCAACGCGAACGGTCCGACCGCGCGGGGGTCGATGGCGCCGGGGCCGGAGGTGGGCTCGAGGGCCTCGTCCACGTTCAGCGGGTCGATCGTCGCAGAGACCTGTGCGGGAAGCGGTGTGGAGTTCACGGCGCTGTCGGCGATCGGGCGGCGGCTCTCGGTGGTCAGCGTGATCCGGTGGCCGGTGCGGGCGGCCAGGTCGCGGATGGTCGGTCCGACGCCGGTCCAGTCCGGGTGGACGGCCGCGTAGCCGACGAGCGTGTCGTAGATCTCCGCGTCGTTGGAGAGCACCTGGCCCTGCTGCTGGTGGACCGCCTGCGTGGTGGCGTGCACGGCCAGCCACGCGGTCGCGGCGATCGAGCACAGGGCGATCAGCACCGAGGTGACCAGCAGCCGCACCCGCAGGCTGCGGTGCAGCGGGACCCTACGGCTCACGCTCGTCCCCGGCCGGCGGCTCGCCCGCGCCGTCGGCGAACTTGTATCCGATGCCGAACACGGTCACCAGCTGGGCCGGCCGCCGCGGGTCCGGCTCGATCTTGCGGCGCAGGTTCATCACGTGCATGTCGATCGCGCGTTCGGTGGACTGGCGGTCGAAACCGCTGGCGCGCTCCAGCAGCTGCGCCCGGGTGAAGACCCGGCCGGGCTCGCCGGCCAGCGCGGCGAGGATCTCGAACTCGGCCGGCGTGCAGCCCACCGGGGCCCCGGCGACGGCCACCTCGTGGCGGACCGGGTCCACCGTCAGGGCGCCGACCCGCAGCACCCGGTCCGCGGCCGCCGCGGGTACCGCGGCCCGCCGCAGCAGGGCCCGTATCCGGGCCATCAGTTCCCTGGGACTGTACGGCTTGGTCATGTAGTCGTCCGCGCCCAGGTCCAGGCCCAGCAGCAGATCGCTCTCGGCGGACCGGGCGGTCAGCATCAGCACCGGAAGGTCGCACTCTCGCCGCAGCACCCGGCACACCTCCAGCCCGCTCACGCCCGGCAGCATCACGTCCAGCACCAGCAGATCGGGACGGCGGCGGCGCACCTCGTCGAGCGCTGCCTGCCCGTCGCGCACCACGACGGCGTGGTGGCCGTCGCGTTCCAGGTAGCGCCGGACCAGTTCGGCCTGCTTCTCATCGTCCTCGGCGATCAGCACGCGTGCACGCATGGCGCCGATCCTAGGCGGCGTACTCGTGCGCTTACAGGATCCTGACGCGAAGCTGACAAGTCTTGCGGAGGGGCCTGGCGTCTCGGCCGCCGACCTTCGCAGTGATCTGACAGATTCATGACATCTCCCTGTCACGATCGCCGGCATGTCGAAACCCCTTGCAGCGGCCGGCGGGAAGTTCCTGCTGGCCCTCGCCGTACTCGCGGCCACCGGGGCAGTGCAACTGCCCGCGGCGGCGGCGGACGGCGCCGCAACCCCGATATCCGGCCTACCCGATACGACGGCCCAGACCAGCCTGGTCACCCTGGTGACCGGCGACCAGATCTCGGTGACCACCCGCGGCGGACACAGCACTTACGCGCTGCTGCCGCATTCCGCCACGTCGGCGATCCAGTTCTTCCGGGACGGCACCGGAGACGAGTACGCCATCCCGGCCACCGCCGCCCCCTTCCTGGGACGCGGGCTGGACCGTTCCCTGTTCGACGTCTCCGCGCTGCTCAGAAACGGCGACTCCGCGCGGATTCCGGTCGACCTTTCCTTTGCGGCCGGCGCGACACCGACCGCGCCGCCCGGCGTCACGCTGACTACGACCGGCAGCGCCACCGCGGCCGGGTACCTCACTCCGGCGTCCGCGGCCGCCTTCGGTGCGGCGCTGCGCCAGCGGATCGGCGCGGACGTCGCTGCCGGTCGGCAACCCGGCAGCAGCGCGCCGGCGGCCGGCCTGTCGAACGTCAGGCTGACCGGCGCGTCCTCCGGACAGGGCGTCACGCCCTTCTATCCGATGCACCTGTTGCAGGTGAACGCGATCGACGAGACCGGCGCGCCGGCGGCCGACCCGTTCGTCCTGCTGATCAACACCGACTCGGTCACCCGGCAGAACAACCTCGTGCCCGTCATCGACGGCGTCGGACGCATCGAGGTCCCGGCCGGGCACTACGCCGCGGTCGACTACTTCAACGACTACGACGCCGCCGGAAACGTCACCGCCACCCGGCAGGTCGTCATCAGCGACTTCACCGTGCCGAGCAGCGGAACCGCGCCCACGCTCACCGTCGACTTCCGGACGGCCACGTCGCCGGTCACCGCCAGCACCCCGCGTCCGTCGGTCATGGAAGCCGTACAGGTCACCACGGCCATCGTGGACAGCACCGGCGCGGCCTCGGCCGGCAGCGCCGCGCAGGTCGGCATCCCGACGTACGTGAACGCGGCGCCAGCGCCGACGACCGGCCTGATGCACTACGTGGTGCAGTGGGACGGCGTCGCGGCGAAGGCGAGCGACGACTACCGCTACGACGTGGCTCTGCCCATGGACAACGGGATTCCGGCGGACGAGGCGTTCACCGTGCGTCCGGACCAGCTGGCCACCGTGCGGCAGAACCTGTCGGCCGATCCCGCTGCCGCGGCCGGGGGCATGTTCGCCAACAGTGCGCTCGACCCGACGCTGGTGGCCGCCAACTCGACCTGGACGGTGACCAGCGCGCAGCCCGAGCCAGGGGTCATCACCCAGTACCTCGGTACGGCCGACGGCGGCGCCTGGACGCAGTCCGACTACACGCCCAGCGGGGTGGGGCTGTACAGCGCTGAGCGCGTCTTCGCGGCCCGCCGGAACTACCGCATCGACTGGGCGCACGGACCGCTGGCCCCGAACTGGGGTCAGTACACCGGGCCGCAGCAGCTGTGCGACGCGTGCACCTCGGGCACCGATCTCACGCTCTTGTACAACCTGGTCGCCGACAGCGAGCCGGACCACCAGAGCGCGTCGCTCCCGCTGCCGACGGCGCTGCACCTCACCGCCTATCGCGACAATACCCTGATACTTGATCGGGACTGGTACTACGGCCTGATCCTCAACGACAACCCGCTCACGCCGAGCACGTACCGCACGGTCCTGGACATGGACATGTCCGGTGTACCCGGCTTCAGCCAGTCGACCGTCACCCACACCGACGTGACCGTGAAGTACGACCCGAAGGCCGATCCGCACAGCACCCTGCCGAGCGGAGATATCTGCATCCAGCAGAGCACTGCGACGCCGTGCCAGGTCCTGCCCGTGCTCACGCTGCACTACGACCTGGCGACCGGATTGACCGGCACCAGCACCGGGCCGGTCCAGACGCTGGCCCTGAACGTCGGGCACATCAGCTACGACGGGTACGGCTCGCACAGTCCGATCACCTCGGCGAGCGTGTCAGTGTCCTTTGACGGCGGGAAGACCTGGCAGCAGGCGCACGTGACCGGGCACGCCGGGCGCTACCAGGCCGCGTGGCCGAACCGCAGCGCCAAGGGCAGCATGCCGATGCTTCGGGTGACCGCGACGGATGCCGGCGGCGACTCGATCAGCCAGACCATCAGCAACGCCTACACCATCGGAGGGAACAAGTGAGCCGCCCCGTCCGCGCACTGGCGGTGCTGGCCGGGGTGGTGGCCGCCGCGGTCGGCGCCACACTGACCGTGGCCGTGCCCGCTACTGCCAGTGTCGCTGCCGCTGGCACAGGTGCGACTGCCGCTGCCAAGACCGCCAACGTTCGCAACGCCTGTCCCGCCGCCGCGCCCGGTCACGTGCGCTGCTTCGCCGAGGTCCGCACCGATGTGGCCGGCGGCCGCGGCGTGCGCACCGCCGCCGCGCTGCCCAGCGGGTACGGGCCGGCCGACCTGCGTTCCGCCTACAACCTGCCGGCCGTAGGCGGAGCGAGTCAGACCGTGGCGATCGTCGACGCCGGTGACGACGCCACCGCCGAGGCCGACCTGGCCGTCTACCGGCAGACCTACGGCCTGTCGGCCTGCACCACCGCCAACGGCTGCTTCCGCAAGGTCGACCAGGACGGCGGCGCCAGTCCGCTGCCGACGGACCAGGGCTGGGGCAACGAGATCGCGCTGGACGTGGACCTGGTGTCCGCGGCCTGCCCGGACTGCAGGATCCTGCTGGTGGAGAGCGCCACCTCCGACTACGCCAACATGGCCGCGGCCGAGAACACCGCGGCGAGGCTGGGCGCCACCGAGATCTCCAACAGCTACGGCGGCGAGGAGTACAGCATCCCGTTGAGCTATGCCTCGGCGTACAGCCACCCCGGGGTGGCAATCACCGCGTCGAGCGGCGACTTCGGTTACGGCATACCGAACTTCCCCGCGGTACTCACCTCGGTGATCGCGGTCGGCGGCACCTCGCTGGCCAGGGCCGCAAACGCCCGGGGCTGGACCGAGACCGCGTGGAACTCCAACGGCGGCGCCGCGGCCAGCGGGTGCTCGGCCTGGGTCGAAAAGCCGGCCTGGCAGCAGGACGCCGACTGCCCCGGCCGGATGGTCGCGGACGTGTCCGCCGACGCCGATCCGAACACCGGACCGGCCGTCTACGGGACGTCCGACGGTATGACGGGATGGACGGTCAGCGGCGGCACCAGCGCGGCGTCGCCGTACCTCGCCGGGGTGATCGGACTGGCCGGCAACCCGTCGCAGTACCCGGACGCGTCCTTCTTCTACTCGCACACCGCCGAGCTCAACGACGTGGTCGGCGGCAACAACGTGACCTTCCAGGACTGCGGCGGGGACTACCAGTGCACCGCCCTGCCGGGTTACGACGGCCCCACCGGCCTGGGCACCCCGAACGGACTGGGCGCCTTCTGACCGGTACGTAGACGAACGCGGGCCGGTGTGGGCGGGAATAATCCCTGCCCGTGCCGGCCCGCACCGCTGGGGACACTGCTCTGGACGAGCCCCGCATCGGCGTTGCGCATAGAGTCGCGTGCGTAAGCCGAACTCGGCGATCAGTGAGTGAGGAAACCGCGATGAGCGATGAGACCGACCAGCTGGAACAGTCCGAGGACATCCCCGAGGACGACGGGGTGCTGGAGCCGGGCGACACCCTGGAGGGCGACGACCTGTCCGCCGATCCGCTGGACGCCGGGATCAGCCCGTCCGAGCGGCATCCGGCCTCCGAGCGCTTCGGCGTGACGGCGGCCGAGGCGCGCACCGGGGAGTCGCTCGACGCCCGCCTGGCCGAGGAGGAGCCGGACTTCGGCGCGCCCGCGCGGTCGGACGGCCGCCCCGAGCTGGAGGAGAACGAGCCCTCGCTCGACGACGAGGAGCAGGAGCCGCGGGCCGGCCGCCTGGTGGCCTACGACGAGGGCGCGCACGAGACCAGCGACCCGGAGTACTACGCCCGGGACGTCGGCATCGACGGCGGGGCGGCCAGCGCCGAGGAGGCTGCGATGCACGTGGTCGGCGAGGACGAGGCCGTCGACGGGCGCTTCGACGACGAGGACGAGTTCGAGGACGTCGAGTTCGGCGAGGGCTTCGCCGAGGACGGCGACGCGGACGGCGTCGGGAACGAGTAGGCGGCCGGCCGGACGGCTGCCCGGCCGGGCGGCCGTCCGATCGCGCGCAGGCCCTTCAGGCTTCTGCTTCGCTCGCAAGGATTATGCGTGCTCTGCGGGGGACGTGGGGTGCGGTACGGGGAAGCGGTCCGGAGGTGGCGCCGGTGGGGGTGGTTCTGCCCAACGAGTTGGTGTGGGTGCTCGGGGCGATCGGGGTGACGTGGCCGAATATCGATGAGGACGAGATCCGTAGGGCCGGGGACGAGTTTCGTAAGCTTTCGGTGGAGTTGTCGGGGCACAAGTCGGGGGCGATGTCGGAGATCGAGCAGATGTTGCACCTGAACTCCTCGGAGTCGCTCAAGGTGTTCGAGGCGCTGTGGACCAAGGTGGTCAAGGGGCACCCGTACGCCAACGCGACGGAGCACTGGGCGCGCGCCTGGCAGGAGGCCAACGGGCCGCTCGGCGCCGATGAGCGGCTCGCGCCGGTCAAGCCCTTCCTCGACGGCGGCGACGAGGACCTGGCCAATTTCACCGTGCTCGACGGCCGCGAGGCGCTGCGCTCGCGAGGGGCGGCGGCGCAGCGGCGCCGGGCCCAGGACGGCTGAACAGCACGCGCCTGCCGGCCTGCCGTGCCACCTGAGGCCCCGTACTCGCTGATCGCCAGTTCGAAGCCGCCGTCGGCGTAGGGAACCCGCTCGGTGCCGCCGAGCACGAGCGGAAAGTCCCCCTTTCACATTCGTTCCCCCGGCGTCGGGAGGACGCCGGGGCTTCCGTCTGCCGATGCGGGCGTTGCAGATTGAAGTAGAGATTCACCAAAGTTGTGTCGAGATATTGCACACTGGTGTCGAAAACGTTACGGTCCCCATTGCGCCGTCACTCTCACCCCCACCCCACACGCGCCGCCCCGCGACGCACCTCGTCACCGGTCGCCCCGGGATCGGCAAGGCATTCACACAGCTCTACGTTCGCCCACCCCTTTTCTCTCGTCCACCCACACCTTGCGTCCTCGCCCCGGTGTCGCACCTGGTGGCGGCGCCGGAGCAGGTCCGCAACGCCCATGGAAAGGACCAACGGTGTTCCAGTCCATCCGAGTTCTGAGACGGGTCGTCGCCCTCGCGACCGGCACCGGCTTACTGGCCGGCGGCGTCGTCGCCCTGGCGGTGCAGCCCGCGTGGGCCGCCGCCACCGGCGGCAGCGGCGCGAGCCTGCCCTACGTCGAAGTGCAGGCGGAGAACTCCGCCACCAACGGAACGGTCATCGGCCCGAGCTACACCCAGGGCCAGTTGGCCGACGAGGCCTCGTATCGCAAGGCCGTGACGCTGCAGGGCTCCGGCAAGTTCGTCACGTTCACCACCCCGGTGGCCACCAACTCGATCGACTTCCGGTACAGCATCCCGGACACGTCCGGCGGCTCGGTTTACACCGCTCCGCTGTCGCTGTACATCGGCGGGACGAAGCAGACCGACTTCACCCTGACCAACGCGTACAGCTGGTTCTACGGCAGCTACCCGTTCACCAACTCCCCGGGCAGCAACCCGCACCACTTCTTCGACGAGGTGCACCGCCTCTTCTCCACGACCTATCCGGCAGGCACCACCTTCACCCTTCAGGTCGACTCCGAGGACACCGCCTCCTCGTACACGATCGACTTCGCCGACTTCGAGCAGGTCGGCGGGGCGCTGTCGCAGCCCTCCGGCTCCGTCTCGGTGACCAGCGAGGGCGCCGACCCGAGCGGCGCCAGCGACGCCACCGGCGCGTTCAACGCGGCGATCAGCGCGGCCGGCTCCGGCGGCACCGTGTGGATCCCGCCGGGCACGTACAACATCCCGGGCCACATCGCCGTCAACAACGTGACGGTCGCCGGCGCGGGCATGTGGTACTCGACCGTCACGGGCTCGGCGCCCGGCTTCTACGGCAACTCCGCGCCCTCGCCGAGCACGAACGTGCACCTGCAGAACTTCGCGATCTTCGGCAACGTCCAGGACCGTGACGACAGCGCCCAGGTCAACGGGATCGGCGGCGCGCTGAGCAGTTCGACGGTGTCGAACATCTGGATCGACCACATGAAGGTCGGCGCCTGGATGGACGGGCCGATGAACGCTCTGACCTTCAGCGGCATGCGGATCCGCGACACCACCGCGGACGGGATCAACTTCCACGGCGGCGTCACCAACTCGACCGTCACCAACAGCGACCTGCGCAACACCGGCGACGACGGCATCGCCACCTGGGCCGACTCCGCCCTCGGCGCCGACGCCAACGACACCATCTCCAACAACACCGTGGAACTGCAGATACTCGCCAACGGCATCGCGATCTACGGCGGCCACGACAACACCGTCAGCGGGAACCTGGTGCAGGACAGCGGGATCACCCAGGGTGGCGGCATCCAGGTCGGCCAGCGCTTCACCTCCACCCCGGTCGGCACGACCACCATCTCCAACAACACCCTGATCCGAGACGGCAGCCTCGACCCGAACTGGCAGTTCGGCGTCGGCGCACTGTGGTTCGACGGCAGCCAGGGCTCGATCACCGGCCCGATCAACGTGACCAACGCGCTGATCGAGCAGAGCCCCTTCGAAGCGATCCAGTGGGTCGAGGGCACCGTCAGCGGCGTCAACCTCAACAACGTGACCATCGCGGGCGCCGGCACCTTCGCCATGCAGGAGCAGACCGGCGGCACGGCGTCCTTCACCAACGTCGTGGCCACCGGCGTGGCGCAGAACCCGCCGAGCTACAACTGCGAGGGCGGCAGCTTCGCGATCACCGACGGCGGCGGCAACTCCGGCATCACGCCGACGCAGTGCGTCAGCGACAACCCGACCCCGGTCTACCCGCCGTACCCGGTCACCGGGGTGACCGCCACCCCGAGCGCGCTGAACTTCGGCTCGGTGGCGACCAGCGCGACCAGCCCCGCGCAGACCGTCACCGTGTCGAACCCGACCGGCTCGGCCGCCTCGGTCTCGTCCATCGCGGCCGGCGGCGACTTCGCCCAGACCAACACCTGCGGCTCGTCGATCGCCGCGAACGGCTCGTGCACCGTCAGCGTCAAGTTCAGCCCGACGGCGACCGGTGCCCGCAGCGGAACCCTGACGATCAACGCGGGCGGGGTCACCAACACCGTCACCCTCTCCGGGACGGGCACCGCGCCCGGTCCGGTACTCAACGCCAACCCGGCGAGCCTGTCGTTCGCCGGCACGGTCGTCGGGTCGACCGCTGCCGCGCAGAGCGTGACGGTGACGAACTCGGGCACCGCCTCGGCGACCGTCTCGGGCGTCACGGTGACCGGTGACTTCAGCCAGACCAACACCTGCACCAGCGTCGCAGTCGGCGCCTCCTGCACGGTGACCGTCACCTTCAAGCCCACCGCGGGCGGCGTCCGCGCCGGGACGCTGACCCTCACCAGCAACGCCAACAACAACCCGACCACCGTCGCACTGACCGGAACCGGCATCGACAGCACCACCAACATCGCCGCCGGAAAGGCGGCGACGGCCAGTTCCAGCAACGGCGTCTACGTCCCCGCGAACCTCACCGACACGGACGCCTCCACCTACTGGGAGAGCGCCAACGGCGCCTTCCCGCAGTGGGCCCAGGTCGACCTCGGCCAGAGCTACAGCGTCGGCAAGCTGGTGCTCAAGCTGCCGCCGGCCACCGCCTGGGCGGCCCGCACCGAGACCCTCTCGGTACTCGGCTCCACGGACGGCTCGAACTTCTCCACCATCGTGGGTTCGGCAGGCTACAACTTCGACCCGAACGCCAACGGCAACACGGTGACCATCACGTTCAACGCGACCACCGCGCGGTACGTGCGGGTCAACGTCACCGCCAACACCGGGTGGCCCGCCGGTCAGCTCTCTGACTTCGAGGTCTTCCCCAGCAGCGGCAGCGTCTCGGGGCCGTCGGTGGCGGCGAACCCGGCCAGCGTGGCCTTCGGCAACCAGACCCTGGGCGTTGCCAGCGGCGGCCAGACGGTCACCGTGTCCAACACCGGCACCGCCGCGGCGTCGATCAGCTCGGTCTCGACCAGCGGCGACTTCGCGCAGACCAACACCTGCGGCTCGTCGATCGCGGCGGGCGGCTCGTGCACGGTCAGCGTCACCTTCACCCCGACCGCGTCCGGTTCCCGGACCGGCTCGCTCAGCATCGCCAGCAACGCGCCCGGCAGCCCGGCGACGGTCGCGCTGACCGGCACCGGCGTGAGTGCGAACACGAACCTGGCACTGAGCCAGCCGGCTACGGCGAGCGGATCCACGCAGACGTACACGCCCTCCAACGCCGTGGACGGTGACACCAACAGCTACTGGGAGAGCACGAACAGCGCGTTCCCGCAGTGGCTGCAGGTCGACCTCGGCGCGACGAAGAGCGTCAGCAGGGTCGTGCTGGACCTGCCGCCGGCCACCGCGTGGGCGACCAGGACCCAGACACTGTCCGTCCTGGGCAGCACCGACGGCTCCACCTTCTCCACGATCGTCGGCTCGGCCGCCTACACGTTCAACCCCGCGACCGGCAACACGGTCACGATCACGTTCACCTCGACCAACACCCGTTACCTGCGGCTGAACTTCACGGCCAACACCGGCTGGCCCGCCGGGCAGATCTCGGAGTTCCAGATCTACCAGTAGAGCGGTAAGCGGGTAACCGCAACCGAAGCACGGCGCTAGGCATGCCGAAGGTGGGAGAGCGTGTACATACGCTCTCCCACGTCCGGCGTTTCAGGGCAGAACCCTTCGACGCAGTGCAGGAGTTCTCGGAGAGTATACTCTCAGCGTATAGTTACATACGGGCTCTCCACCCGAGCCCGACGGGGAAGGGACACCACCATGGCAGTCAAGCGACACTCAGCGCTGCTCGCCCTCGGCGCCGCATGCGCGACGGCGCTGGTCATCACGGGAAGCGCCGCGAGCGCGGGCGTGCAGTCCAGTGCCAATACCGCGAGCAACGTCGGATTCACGAACTACACGGACAACGACGGGGTGTACTCGACCGTGATACTCACCGGCGGCATCGGCGACTTCGGCCAGGGGGTGAGCGTCAACCCGGACGGAACGCCGAATCCGGAGCACGACAGCCAGCTCGAGCTCGACCTGCAGGACGGCTCGTTCCGGATCGACTTCGCGCAGCTGGACGGCAAGTTCGTCAGTACCCTGGCGAACTTCCCGGCCGACACCACCACCTGCTCGGGCATCGCCTCGGCCGAGGGCACGGCCCCGATCGTGCAGGGCTCGGGCACCGGGGCCTACCGGGGCGTCAGCGGAACCTTCCATCTGAAAGTCACCCTCGCCGAGGTCGACCAGGTGGCGGGCTGCCGGAATCCCGACGTGCTGCGCAAACAGCTCATCGTCATCACAGGCTCCGCACGGATCAAGCACTGACCCCTGGCGTACCCAGACGCCCCCGTTCTCGGATGGCCTCGACGACGACGCCCTGTCCGCTGAGGGTGGACTGCAAGAAGCCGAGGATGAGCCGCAGTTCGGGGTCGGTGTACTTCGCCAGCCGCGCCTGCCCGTTCACGATGGCGGGCTTGAGCAACGGGGTGATCGCCTCGACGAGTTTCGGGGTCGGCGTCACCAGCTTGCGACGGCCGTGGTCCGGATCATCGTGCCGGCGCACGTATCCCCCATGTTCGAGCCGGTCGATCAGCGTCGTCATCGAGCCGCGGGTGAGGTGCAGCCGGGCGCCGAGTTCGGTGGCGCTCTGCGGGCCGCCGCGCACGATCAGGTCCAGGCAGCGCAGGTCGGTCCGGTTGACCCCGAGCGCCTCGGCCAACGCCCGGTCGCGGTCGTCGTAGGCAGCCTGAAGGTCGGCCATCGCGGCGCCGACTGCCGCAGCCAGCGTCGCCCGGTCTTGCGCCATCGGACCTCCCAGGATGTTTGACTGTCAAGCATTATGCTACTAGCGTATGGGTTGTTTGATAGTCAAACATCAAGGCGGGGAGAACGGGGAGATCGGAATGCTCGATCCTGGGTTGGCATTGGCAGCGGTGGCTGGTACGACCGCGAAGCGGGGCGCGGCGTTGGCCCTGATCACAACGGTCGCGGTCGCCGGTGCCGTGGTGCTGCCGAGCGTGCCCGCGATGGCGGGAGCGACGTCCGCAGCTTCGCGCGGGACGATCACGTGGGGACCGTGCGCACAGCCCGCAGCGACGACGTACCAGGCGCAGTGCGGCACTTTGAGGGTGCCGGTGGACTGGGCGGCGCCGACTGGGCCGGCGATCGATCTCGCGCTGTTGCGGATTCCCGCTACCGGAGCGTCCACCGGCACCGTGGTCGCGGACTCCGAGGATCTCACCGGGTTCGGCGGTTCGCAGATCTCGTTCTTCCTGCAGCACGGCGCGAACTATCTGTCCCGCCTGCCGCGCATGCACGCCACCAAGGACATCGTCGTCTTCGACCCGCGCGGGCTGGGCGACAGCGCGGGCCTGACCTGCGAGCTCTCCGGGCACGACCCGGGAGTCTCCAGCTTCCCGACCTCAGTACACGCATACGACAGTCTGCTCGCGCACAACGCCGCGGTCCTCGCCGGTTGCCATGGCGCGGCGGGCCTGCTCGTCCACATGGGCATCCGCGATCAGGTCCGCGACATGGACGCCCTTCGCTCGGCGCTCGGGCAAGCGAGGCTCGACTGGATGGGCCAGGTCACCGGCAGCGAACTGGGTGCCGCCTACGCCGCGACCTTCCCCGCGCACACCGGACGCATCGTCCTGGACGCCGCGGTCGACCCGTACCGCTCGGCGGCCACCCGAGCACGCGACGCCGCCTCGGCCGAAGAGACCGCGTTCGAGCACTTCGCGGACTGGTGTGCGCGGGCGAACGCAGCCGATTGCGCGCTGCACGGCCAGGATGCGGGCCGGGTCCTCGACCAGGTGGTGGCCAAGGCCGACGCAGGCGGCGTATCTGACGGAGGATCACCACCAAGGCCGCTGACCGGTGCGGAAATCCGCATCGCGGTCGGCCAGTTCCTGGTCGGCTATCCCTTCGCCTGGGCCGGCCTCGCCGGGGGGCTCGCCGAAGCGGCCGATGGCGACGGCACGGGCCTCGCCAGCATCACAGCGATGACTTACACCGAGCCCGACTACACCGCCAGCCGCGCTCAGACCTGCGCCGACTCCCCCGCGCCCGACGGGTTCGCGCGGCTACGCCAGCTGACCGGGCAGGTCGAGCGGTCGGCCCCGCACACCGGCGGAGTGTCGCTGGCGTGGGAGGCGATGGCCGGCTGCGTCGGCTGGCCGTCGACCCAGCCGCCGCTCGCCCTGCCCAGTCACGTGAGACCGGCATCGAGTGTCCTGATCACCGCGACCACCGGCGACCCGATCAGCCCGTACCTGTGGTCTCAGGATCTTGCCGACCGGCTGACCGGCAGCCGTCTGGTGACCGCCGCCATCGACGGCCACGGCGCCTTCGACAACTCGACGTGCGCAGCGGCGGCCATCGACCGATACCTCGCCGACGGCACACTTCCCGCCTCCGAAACCGTCTGCCACAGCTGAGGGCAAGCGCTACGCGTTGTCGGTCAGCGCGGAAGGGCTCAGCCGCGGGTCGTCTTGAGTGCGGCGGTCCAGGATTCGAGCTGGTCGAACATGGTCGTGGCGGCTGCGTCGTGCTGGGCACCGGGCTTGAAGACGGAGAAGTTCTCGAAGTCGGCGTACATCGAGAAGGACAGCTGCTGGCGCACGTGGGCGATCTGCAGCTCGCTGGAGATCGCGCGCAGGTGCTCGACCGCGCGGGTCCCGCCGAGCGCGCCGTAGGAGACGAAGGCCGCCGCCTTGTTGTTCCACTCCCCGTACAGGTAGTCGATCGCGTTCTTCAGCACGCCCGAGGTGGAGTGGTTGTATTCGGGGGAGACGAAGATGTATCCGTCGTATGAGCCGATCTTCTCGGCCCAGGCCTTGGTGTGGTCGCCGGCGTACTGGCCCATCGCGGGCGGCATCGGCTCGTCCAGGTGCGGCAGCGGGTAGTCGGCCAGGTCGACCAGGTCGTACTCCGCGCGCGAGCGGGAGGATGCCCGGTCCAGGACCCAGTCGGCCACTGCCTTGCCCCTGCGGCCGGGGCGGGTGCTGCCGAGGATGATCGCGATCTTCAGGTCACTCATGGGGTATTGGTATCCCGATCTATGGCTGATGTTGGGCACGTGGTTGGCCGGTGGCGCCGAGCGCCACGCGCATTACTTGAAATTTCATGTTGACGCTAGTCCGACTGACATGAATGTTCAAGCACCCGTTACGATCGTTCTGTGTCCACACCCCATCAGCCGGCGGCCCGCTCCGAGGAGCCCCACTGGCTGACGCCCGAGCAGCTGCAGGCGTGGCAGGCGTTCACGTTCATGCTCGCGCGGCTGCCGACGGCCCTCGAGGCGCAGTTGCGGTGTGATGCGCAGCTGAGCTACGTGGAGTACTACGTGCTCGCCGGCCTGTCCGACCAGCCCGACCACACGATGCGGATGAGCCGGCTTGCCGTGCTCGCCAACGCGGAGCTCTCCCGGCTGTCCCACCTGATCGGCCGCCTGGAGAAGCGCGGCTTCGTGCGCCGCGCGCCAGACCCGACCGACGGCCGCTACACCAACGCCGTTCTCACCGACCGCGGCTACGCCCACCTCGTGGCCGCCGCCCCCGGCCACGTCGGTCGCGTCCGCGAACTGGTCGTCGACGCACTCGGGGACGACGCGCTGTACGCGCTACGGGACATCTCGGAACGGATCATCGCCGAGATCGACCGGAGCGAGCCGTGCGGACCGATGGATTTCCCAACGTCCGGATAACAATCCACTGTGCTCCGGGATCACGACCGGACCTCCGCTAACGCGCGTCATGGCGGGTCGTACCATGGGGCTGCGCCGACCCGACCGGCACGCCGACACGCCGACACGCCTGCGCGAACGCGGACCCACCGCCCCGCGCCCGTCCCACTCGGCCCGCGGGTCGTGCAGCGTTCATCCACCTGAGTCAGGAGCACTACCCATGGAAGAGACCGAGCAACTGCGCGCCGCACGGGCCAAGCGCCGGGCCGTGCTCGGCGACGCCTACGTCGACAGCATGACCGCCGACCCCGACCCCGTCGCAGCCGAGTTCCAGGACTTCGTCACCTCGACGGCCTGGGGCGTATGGGCCAGGGAAGGCGCCCTCAGCCCGCGTGACCGGAGCCTGCTGGTGCTGGCGATGACGGCGGCCCTCGGCCGGATGGAAGAGTTCTCCCTCCACACCGGCGCCGCACGGCAGGCCGGCGTGACCGACGAGGAGATCGACGAGCTGCTCTTCCAGATCGTCGCCTACTGCGGCGTCCCGGCGGGCGTCGCCGCCCGACGCAGCGTCAAAGCCGTGCGGGCAGCCAGGGACGCAGCATGACCGTCCACACCGTCGGCTTCATCGGCCTGGGCAACATGGGCGGCGCGCTGGCCGCGAACCTCGTGAGCAGCGGCTACCCCGTCGTGGCATATGACGCCGCTGGCCCGCAGCTCACGCCGCAGGGCGCCACCGCCGTGGACGGCGTCGCCGAGGTCGCCGCCCGGTCCGAGGTGGTCGTGCTCAGCCTCCCCAACGGCGCGGTGTCCGAGCAGGTGGCACGACAGATCGCTGCTGCCGCGACGTCTACTGCCGGCCGCCGCGTCACCCACGTCGTCGACACCTCGACCATCGGCGTGGCAGCCGCTCAGAGAATCGCCGCACTGCTCGCCGACGACGGAGTCGGTTACGTCGACGCGCCGGTGTCCGGCGGCGTGGCCGGGGCCAAGGCCCGCACCCTCTTTGTCATGTACGCGGGCACCGACGAGGCCTGTGCGCACGTCGAGCCGGTCCTCGCAGGGCTCAGCGACCGGCGTCGGCGGGTCGGCGACCGACCCGGCCTGGCGCAGGCGCTCAAGCTGGCCAACAACTTCCTGTCGGCCTCCGCGCTGGCCGCGACGAGCGAGGCGATCGCCTTCGGGCAGTCGGTGGGGCTCGAGATGGGCACGATGCTCGAGGTGCTCAACGTGTCGAGCGGGCAGAACGCGGCGATCAGCGACAAGTTCCCCAACCACGTGCTGAACGGCCGCTACGCGTCGGGATTCGCCAATACGCTGATGTCGAAGGACGTGCAGCTGTACCTGGGTGCGGTACAGGAGCAAGGCGGCCCCACGTCGATCGGCACAGTCACCGCGGCGCTGTGGGAGCGGTTCGCGGCCACCGAACCGGGCGCCGACTTCACCCGCATCTTCCCCTTCGTGGAGGACTCCGAGGCGTAGGGCCCGCGACCTGCCGGGCCGTCACACGATGCGCTGGAGGGCCTGCGGATTGAGGTCGGCGAGCGTGGGATAGCCGTCGACGGCCATGATCAGGTCGGCTTCGGCGAGGAGTGAGCGGAGCACGTGGACGATGCCGTCGGCGCCGCCGAGGGCGAGTCCGTAGGCGTACGGGCGGCCGATGCCGACTGCGGAGGCGCCCAGGGCGATGGCCTTGACGACGTCGGCCCCGCTGCGGATTCCGGAGTCGAACAGGACCGGCAGGCCGTCGGCAGCCTCGACGACGGCGGGCAGCGCGTCGAGGGCCGGGAGCCCGCCGTTGGCCTGCCGTCCGCCGTGGTTGGAGCAGTAGACGCCGTCCACTCCCCCGTCCTTGGCGCGGCGCACGTCCTCGGGATGGCAGACGCCCTTGACGATCAGCGGAAGGTCGGTCAGGGACCGCAGCCAGGGCAGGTCGTCCCAGGTGAGCGGGTTGCCGAAGATCTGGGTCCAGAGCAGGACCGCGGCCCCCGGATCCTCCTCGGGCGGACGCGCCAGCCGGGCGCGGAAGACCGGATCGCTCGTGTAGTTCGCCAGGCAGTGGCCGCGCAGCTGGGGGAAGTTGGCGGTGGCCAGGTCGCGGGGGCGCCAGCCGGTGATCCAGGTGTCCAGGGTGACCACGATGCCCTTGAAGCCCGCCTGCTCGGCACGGTGGACGAGGCTCGCGGCGAGCTCCCGGTCGGTGGGGGTGTAGAGCTGGAAGTAGCCCGGGGTGTCCCCGAACTCGGCGGCGACCTGCTCCATCGGGTCGGCCGAGAGCGTGGAGGCGACCATCGGCACCCCGGTGCGCGCGGCGGCTCTCGCCGTGGCCAGGTCGCCGTGCCCGTCCTGGGCGCACAGGCCGATGACGCCGACCGGCGCCATGAACACCGGCGCGGGCAAACCCGTCCCGAACAGCTCCACGAACAGATCGCGCTGCGCGGCGCCGACGAACATCCGGGGAATCAGCCCCCAGCGGTCGAACGCGGCCACGTTGGCCCGCTGGGTGCGCTCGTCGCCCGCGCCGCCCGCGACGTACGACCACAGCGAGGAGGGCAGCGCCGACCGCGCCCTGTCCTCCAGCTCCGCGAAGCCCATCGGGAAGCGTGGCACGACGCCGCCCAGCCCGTTGAAGTAGATCTCGTTCTGGTAGGAGCCGAACGGCTGCCCCATTCCCGGTCCCTCGCCCTGTCCCATGCCCTGAACCTTGCCCTGTCCCGGGAATCCCCGCCAGCTCGCCGTCGTTGAGGTAATGATCGTGATTGCGCTGCGTCCGGAGACGAAGGAACCATGAAGTACTCCCTGCTCGACATCGCCGCCGTCGGCCGCGGTGAGACTCCGGCCGACGCGCTGCACGGCGCGGTGCCGCTCGCCCAAGCCGCAGAACGCTCCGGATACGAACGCGTCTGGTACGCCGAGCACCACAACATGCCGCAGATCGCCTCGGCGGCGACCAGTGTCGTGATCGCGCACGTGGCGGCGCACACGGAGCGGATCCGGCTCGGGGCGGGGGGCGTGATGCTGCCCAACCACTCCCCGCTCGTGATCGCCGAGCAGTTCGGCACGCTCGCGGCGCTGCACCCGGACCGCATCGACCTCGGGCTCGGGCGGGCGCCCGGCGCGGATCACAACACCATGCGGGCTCTGCGACTCGTACCGCAGGCGTCTGATGCATTCCCGCAGGACGTGCTCGAACTCCAGGGCTACCTCACCGGCAACTCACGGATACCGGGCGTACGCGCGACGCCGGGCGACGGCTCGAACGTCCCGCTCTACATCCTCGGCTCGTCGCTGTTCGGCGCACAGCTGGCCGCGACGCTCGGTCTGCCCTACGCATTCGCGTCGCACTTCGCACCGGCCGCCCTCTACGCAGCCGTCGAGACGTACCGCACCGAGTACCGCCCGTCCGCACAGCACCCCGAGTCGTACCTGATCGTGGCGGCGAACCTGATCGCCGCGTCGTCCTCGGACGAGGCCCACGACCAGTACCTGGCCTCGCTGCGCTGGCGCGCCCAGCGCTTCATCGCACCCGGTCACGAGCTCACCGACCCGGAGCTCGACGCCCTGCTCGCCTCGCCCGCCGGGTCCAAGGTCCGCGACATGATGCGCCACTCGGCGGTCGGCACTCCCGACCAGGTGCACGCCCACCTCACCGAACTCGCCGAGCAGACCGGTGCCGACGAGCTGATCGTCGCGCCCGCCGCCACCCGCCGCGAGGACCGCATCCGCGCCGTCACCCTCATCCGGGCCCCCGCGCCGGTCCCCTCGACGTGACGTCAGCCCGCGCGGCGGCGGTATAGCAGTGCGCTGGCAGCACCATGGCAGTGATATGGCAGCGACATGAAGCCTGACTGGTCTTCACTGGATGCACGGAGCGCCGTAAGCGGCCGTGACGATCGGGGAGACCTCGGGGTGTAAGTCAGGAAGTCGAGCGCCATTCCGGCAACGGGAGGCGTGCTCGCGCTCGGCGACCCGGGTTGCAGCGACGGTCTGGACGCGTTCCGCTCGCACACTGCAACGAAGGGGACCAATACAGTGAAGCAATTTATCAAGGGCCTGCGTCGTGCCGCGGTACTCACCGCGGTCACCGCGACGCTGGTCACCGTCGCGGCCGGCGCGAGCAGCGCCGGAACGCGCGTGACCGCGACGCCCCAGCAGGCCGCGGCGGCGGCCGTCCACCCGGACTTCACCGCCCAGGCGCGCGGCGCCGGACTGACCGCCGCCCAGGCCGCGACCCTGCAGGCCGAGGTGGACGGGTACCTCGCCGAGACCGGGGGCACCCAGATCTCCGCCAACCAGGTCCTGCTGGCCAACGGCAGCGGCGAGCTGACGGTGCCGCTGCCCGGACAGCGCTACGCCGCCGACCTGGTCACGCCGGCCGGAGTGACCCCCGCGCTCAGCGACGGGCACTGCGACTACCGGAACTTCTGCGCCTTCAGCGGGACGGCGTACTCGCGCGCCAGGATGGAGTGGTTCGCCTGCGGGACGTACTACATGCCGTGGACCAACCCGGGCTCGTTCGACGACTTCCAGACCCCGGGCACCGTCTCGACGTTCTACGAGATCAACAACACGCACTTCCCCGTGGTGGCCGATCGGCTCGACCCGGACATCCTCTGGCAGCCGATTTACAACATCACGATCTGCTAGCTCGCTGCTAGCACGGCTCGCGCCTTGATGGGGGCGCGCAGTCGATGGGGGACGGGGGAAACGGGCCGCGTCGCCGACCGATCGGGTCGGCGGCGCGGTCCGCTGTGAGAAGTCAGCAGTCAGCAGTCAGCCGATTGCCGCTCGAGGGCGTCCAGCCACTGCCGAACCTGATCGGCATCGGCAAGACGATGCTGAGCGTCGTAGAGCTCGAGAGCCTGTTTCCCGGCTCCGCGGGCCTGATCGAGCAGGTGCCGGGCAAAGCAGGTTTCGGCGATGTGCCGCAGGACGTCGGCCTCGAGGTAGGTCTGACCCTGAACCCGGCAGACGGTGAGCGCCTCGTCGTAGTAGTCGAGCGCCCGATCGTACTCACGCAGGTGGTGGGCGATGTAACCCAGGCTGTCGAGGGTGTCGGCCTCACCGATCCGGCGGCCGTCGGTGCAGTGCCGGCGCAGCAGCGCCAGCGCGGCCTCGCAGTTGGCGCGCGCCTCGGCGTAGTCGCCGAGCCTGGTCTGCAGCCAGCCGACCCCGTTGAGGGCTCGGGCCTGCTGGAAGGTGTTGCCGAGCTTCCTGAAGATGAGCAATGCGTGACGTGCGTGTTCGAGCGCCCGGCGGTCGTCGCCGTGCCGCTCCCACGTGCCGCCCAGGCTGTGGTGGATCTCCCCCTGGCCGGTGAGGTCGTGTGCCTCCTCGGCGAGGGTCAGGGCCTGGCGGAACTGGTCCAGCGCGTCGGCGGTCCTGCCGAGTTGGGCGTAGGCGTCGCCGAGCATCTGCAGGCTGCGGGCCGGCAGGGCCGGGTCGCCGAGGCGCCGCGCGGAGGTCACGGCGAGCTGCCACGTCGCGGCCTGGTCGCCGAAGTGGCCACGCCGTCGGTGGTAGGGGTCGAGCGCCCACGCCAGCTGGCAGACCTGGGCATCCCAGCCCTCGGAGCACGCGAGCCGCTGGACCGCGAGCAGACAGGCGTGCTCGGCGTCGAACCAGCTCACCGCCGCGGCCGGATCCAGCAACCGATGCGTCGTCGAACTCGCGGCAGGTTCGCCCGGGACAGAGTCAGGATGCTGCGGTTCCAGCAGTCGGCTCGCCGCGCGGGCAGTGTGCGCGTAGAAGTCGACCAGCCGCCGCAGCGCCCCGCGCCGCGCGGCCGGGGTCTGGTTGTCACGGGTCTGTTCGATGGCGTGCAGTGTGAGCAGGTCGTGCATGCGGTACCGGTCGGAGGCGTGCCGCTGGACCAGGTGCGCGTGCTCCAGTTCGCGCAGCAGCGAACGGGTGGTCGGCACGGGCAGGTCGAGCAGGCCGGCCGCGGCGGGCAGTGCGATATCCGGTCCGGGCGCGATGCCGAGCAGCCCAAAGGCGCGGGCGGCGTCGTCGTCGAGAACCCTGCTGGACCAGGACAGGACAGCACGCAGATCGGTCTCGACCTCTCCGGCGTCGAGGGCGTCGAGCCGTTGGGAGTGGTCGCGCAGTTCGGCAGCCAGGACCGTGATAGACAAGTGAGGATGCGCAGTCACACGTGCGGCAACGATGCTCAGCGCCAGTGGCAGCCCCGCACAACACGTCAACAGAGTGCCCACCGCATCCGGCTCGGCCTCGGTCCGGGCGCGGCCAAGGCGCCGGACGAGCAGGCGACGCGCCTCACCCCGGCTGAGCACATCGAGGTCCACCGCGCGTGCGCCGTGCGTGACGACCAGTCCGGTGAGCTGTCGGCGGCTCGTGATCAGCACGGTGCAGGTCGAGCCGCCGGGCAGCAGCGGCGCGACGTGCGCGGTGTCGCGGGCGTTGTCCAGCAGCACCAGCATCCGCCGGCCTGCCAGCAGGCTGCGATAGAGCCCGATCTGGGCTTCCAGCTCGACCGGGAGCGCGGCCGGGGCGACGCCCAGCGCCTCGAGGAATCCGCGCAGCGCGGCGGCCGGGTCCAGCGGCTGCCCGGCAGGATCGAAACCGCGCAGGTCGGCATAAAGCTGCCCGTCCGGGAAGCGCCCGAGGTTCCGGTGCGCCCAGTACAGCGCCAGCGAGGTCTTGCCGACGCCGCCCGTGCCGCCGATAGCGCAGATCGCCGGTGCGCCCTCGGCCTCCGACTGGTCATCAAGGGCCGTAGCCGCGTCGACCTGCACGAGCTCTGCGACACGGCCGGTGAACAGCCGGGACGCGGCAGGCAACTGACGCGGAACCGTCCCAGGCCGTGCCGTCGACAAGCCGGGGCCCTGGGCGCCCACGACGGCGGCAGCCGCCGACACGGGACGCGCGCCACGCCGTTTCCCGGCCCGCCGCCTGCCCTCCTCGACCCGGTCGCGGGCAGTGGCCAGCGCACGCCTCTCCGCCGGTGCCGCGCCGAGCACCTCAAGCAGGATGTCGAGGCGATCGGTGGGCGGCAGCGTGCGTGCGGTGAAGTACTCGGCGACCGCCGTCTGCGACCATCCGGTCCTGGTCGCCAGTTCGCGGTAAGTCAGGCTGCTGTCCCGGTGTTTGCGGGCATGCCGACGTCGCAGATCCCTGAGCAGTCCGGCGAGGTCCTCCAGCGTCTGCGCCCGTGCGGCGGCCGGGGCCAGCGAATCGGCAGGCTCCGGTCGGTACCGCTGCACGCCGGGCTGCATCGCCGCATCGTCCCCCGGAAACTACGAACTCGAACATCGGTGGCGCGGTCGCAGCGTAACAGCGACGCGGAAGCCGGAGACAGACGTGCGCCGATTTTCGGCGGTTTTCGGCGGCGGACGGAATGCGCCCCGCCCGCCGACCACGCCGATCACCACGGATCCGCACAATCAGCAGTCGCAGCGCACTGCGTTCCGCATGAAAGCTTCACCGCCCCCACAGTCACGCCGACGCTCCGCCGCCCCGCTCAGTCAGGACGCGGCACAGGACGCCACGGTCATCCCCTGTCCGGTACCAGTGCCCTGGAATCCGAAATTGGTCGTCTGCCCCGCACCGACGCTGCCGTTGTAGCTGACGTTCGCGAACCGCACCGTGCCGCTGCTACCACTGGGCGACGCGTTCCATGTACTGGTCACCGCCGCACCCGAAGGCAGATTCACGGTCACCGTCCAGCCTCGGATCGCCGCGGAGCCGGCGGTCACGTTCACGCTGACTGTGAAGCCGCCCTGCCACTGGTTCACCGACGCCGACGCCGAGCAGCCACCGGTGGGCGGTGCGGACGTGGACGGCGTCGGGCTCGGTGACGCACTCGGCGACGTACTCGCCGAGGCCGACATGGTCGCGCTCATCGTCGGCGAGGGCGATCCACCCGTCAGGGTCGGGGTCTGCCAGGTCCTCCACTGCGACAGATCGCCGAGGGCCAGGGGCGAGATCCTGAACACGCCGGGGTCATTGCCGGTCTTCAGCAGGAACTTCTTGAGGTTCTGCTGCAACGGGGCTGTCCATTCGGGCCTGTTGGCGCAGTGGGTGCCGTCCTGGATGTCGGACCAGTACGTGATGTTGTCGCCTGCGCCGAGCGCCTTGTAGACCTCTGCGCCGCCCAGGGCCGCCACGCTCCCGGATTTCGGGCCCAGGTTGACGATGTGCGGGTTGTCCATGATGAAAAGTCCTCGCGGCGCGACCATCGCCACCACCTCGTGCGTGTCCACCGGCAGCATGGCGGGGTTACTCGTGAACGAGCCGAACGCGTCGCCCAGCCACGGCTGCTCCGTGTACGCGCTGCTCAGGCTCTGGGCGCCCTCCCCCGGAATCCCACGGAAGATCGGGACCCCGGCGCTGCCCGACTCGATCGGCATGGTCAACGCAATGCGCTGATCGAACGCGCCGGCCACGATGGCGCCCTTGCCGAACCGCGAGCATCCGGTGACCCCCATCGCATCGGCTTTCAGGATGCTGCCGTCCGACTGCGCGATGACGTCGATGATCCTGCTCACGCCCCAGGCCCAGGCCATCAGCAGCCCGGTGCTGCTCGATGCGCCGTAGATGCTGTAGAACGCGCCCTGCTTGTTGGTGCGCGGCGTGCCCTCGGCCCCGACCGCGTACTCGTTGTAGTTGATCACGGCGACGCCGGAGGCCAGGATCGTGGAGGTATCCGCCCCGAACCCCCCATAGACGACGACCGCCGGGAAGGGACCGGCGCCGCTCGGCAGAGTCACCGTCGCCGTGAAGCTGGAGCTCTTGCCCCCGTCCGTCACGTTCACCGTGATGCCGGTCCTGGAGACCGTCCCGGTCACGGAAGCGGGCTTCGCGGGCTTTGTGCCGTAGACGTACTTCTCCGCCAGCTGCAGGATCTCCTCCCGTCGGCACTGCCAATCGGAAGTGGCGGAGATGCGCGTGCCGTCCAGCCTCGTAAAGGGATCGGGCAGCAGGGAATTGGCGGTCGGGGTGCCGGGCAACGACACCGGGCAGCTGGCGCCGGAGTCCTCGACGGCGACCGCGGCAGGCGCAGCGACCGCAGCCGCGTTGGTTCTCGCCGCCACGGTCTCCGCCCCAGCGGCCACGAGCGCCGCCACCGCCAAGGCGATGACCGCCGAACGGAACCTCTGGCGACCCGAGCTGATGTTCATCGAGTTCTCCTTCCGGGCTGGGATGGAGGGGATGATCGTGATTCATGATCACGAGTGCCGGCAGATCGAGCGTCGAACAAGGCTCGAAGTGTGTCAACGCACTGACCGAAAATTTCGAAGCGGGACAGCGCAGCTACCGCATGAGGACACACCCGTTCACGACAACCCGACTGAAGCCCACAAGGCGGCCAAGGCACTTGACCAGCTATTGCAGCACCCAGCCCACGCCGACGTCATCCGACGCCGTCAGCACCGCCGCCGCAGCACCCCCGCCAACGGCCGCCACCCGCGCTCGAAAATTTCAGAGACCCGCCGTCTGCCGACTCAGCTCTCGTCCTTCATCGTCGCCGACACCGCGCTCTGCAGCGGATTGAGCAGCTTCTGCAGGCTTCCGTAGTCGGCCGCGCGGCCGTCCGACCACTGCGCCATGAACACGCCCAGGTAGTGGCCCGAGCTTGCGAACTGCTGGATGATCCCGCTGTTGGCGGAAAGGGAGGCAAGGCCCGAGCCTGCCGGCGGTACGAGCGCGCCGACCTCGAAGTCGTTCGGGTCCATCGAGATCTCAGTCAGAATGCTGACGACGTCGACAGGGTCCCGCAACGTGAAGACCGTCATGTTGAACTGGTCCTTGGCCGCGTCCTTGTAGAGCGCGCCTTCGCCGCCCAGGCAACCCTTGCTCTGGGCGAACAGGCCCGCGAGCGTCGCAGCGACCATGTCCGAGTTGATGCAACTGTTCAGCGGACCGGCAGTGACGAGCGAATAGACCGTCCCGTCGGCGCCCTGCACCGTCCGCGGAAAGAGCTGGGACACCGGGATCTGCGACACCGCGCCCGCACTCGCACTGCCACTCGCGCTTCGCACGACGGACGGCGCACTGCTCGCCGCGGACAACGACGGCGCGCCAGACGAGCCGTTGTGCCGCGTCATCTCGACGTAACCGACCGTTAGCGCCCCGATGACCACGGCAATCGCCAGGTTGCGCGGCCAGACCCGGCCCGTCGCAGACCCCTTCCCCGACGTGGCCGCACCATCGTCGGACGAAGGCGCCTCACCTCGCCACGGAGCACTCGGCGGCGGCTGCTCACGCCACTGCGCCGCGAGCATCCTGGCCCGCGCCGAGGGTTCCTCGATCGCGGCGCTCCGGCCCTCTTCGACCTCTTTCACCAACTGCGCGAACTGAGCTTCGAACTCTGCTTCACGCTCAGACTGCTCGGGCCCGGAAGGCTCCGTACTCTCGGTCACCCGCAGAACCTAGAGGGTGCGACAGAACTTCAGCAACTGCCTTCCGATAACAACTGGAGATCATAACCGGGCAGCCAGCCGACTCAGCGACGGCACTGTCGAGACAGGATCAGCTGCCCCGCGGGCGGTGATGCCCATGTGCTTGGCACCCGTCCGCCGGTGACCAGCGCCACGCTGCCGTGGTGATGCGGGATCCGAATTTGCTAAGCCAAGTTGATAAGGTAGCTTTAGTATATGAACGATGACCTGGACCCCGGCGCAGTCGCCTCCGCCCTGCTGGCGAGTCTCAGCGTGCTGGTGCGACGGGTACGCCAGGTACCCACCGACGGCGGGCTCACGATGCCCGAGCGGACCGCCCTGTCCCACCTGGACCGCTCGGGCCCCACCACCTCCTCGGCGCTGGCCCGGCAGGAACAGATCACCGCCCAGGCGATGGGCGCGACGCTCAGTGCGCTGCAGGCCCGTGGCCTGGTCGAACGCCGCGCGGATCCGGACGACGGCAGGCGCGTGGTGCTGACGGTGACCGACGCCGGGACGCAGGCGCTGAAGAACAAGCGCAACGCGCGGACCGAACAGATCGCCCGGGCCCTGACCGGCGGCACGTTCACCCCGGCGGAGCTGGAGCAGCTCGCCGCGGCCGCGCCGCTACTGGAGCGGCTGGCCCAGAACATCTGACGCCAACGGAACCCTGAGGAAGCACGCTGATGACGGATCCCCTCACGTCGCGCGCCCCGCGCCGCCCGCCCGGTGACCGGTACAAGTGGACGGCGCTGACGAACACGACCGCCGCGGTCTTCATGTCCTCGCTGGACGGCTCCATCGTGCTGATCGCCCTGCCGGCGATCTTCCGGGGCGTGCACCTGGACCCGCTGGCTCCGGGCAACATCGCCTATCTGCTGTGGATGATCATGGGGTACCGGCTGGTCCAGGCCGTCCTGGTGGTCACCGTGGGCCGGCTGGGCGACATGTACGGCCGGGTCCGGATCTACAACTGCGGGTTCGCGGTCTTCACCTTCGCCTCGATCCTGCTGTCCTTCGACCCCTTCGACGGCGGCCACGCAGCGATGTGGCTGATCGGCTGGCGGGTGTTGCAGGCCGTCGGCGGATCGATGCTGGCCGCGAACTCGGCCGCGATCCTGACCGACGCCTTCCCCCAGGAGCAGCGCGGCTTCGCCCTGGGCGTCAACCAGGTCGCCGGTCTGGGCGGAATGTTCATCGGCCTGGTCGCCGGCGGCCTGCTGTCGGCCTGGGACTGGCGGGCGGTGTTCTGGGTGAACGTGCCCGTCGGCGTGTTCTTCACGCTGTGGGCCTACCGCACCCTGCGCGAAACCGGCACGCGCGGCGGCGGCCGGATCGACTGGTGGGGCAACGTCACGTTCGCCGTAGGGTTGAGCGCGGTCCTGATCGCGGTCACCTTCGGCCTGCAACCCTACGGCGGGCACACCATGGGCTGGACCAACCCGCTGGTCGACGGGCTGATCGTCGGCGGACTGATCCTGCTGGCGGCCTTCGTCGCCATCGAGAACCGCGTCAGCGCGCCGATGATCCAACTGGGTCTCTTTCGCCTGCGGGCCTTCACCTACGGCAACCTGGCGGGCCTGGCCATCTCGATCGGCCGCGGCGGCATGCAGTTCGTGTTGATCATCTGGCTGCAGGGCATCTGGCTGCCGCTGCACGGCTACGACTACAACAACACACCGCTGTGGGCCGGCATCTTCATGCTGCCGCTGACCGCCGGATTCCTCGCCGCCGGGCCCGTCTCCGGATACCTGTCCGACCGGCTCGGCTCCCGGGGCCTGGCCACCGGAGGAGCGGCGCTGTTCGGCGCCAGCTTCCTGGGCCTGATGCTGCTGCCGATCGACTTCGGCTACTGGACCTTCGCGGTGCTGATCGCGCTCAACGGGGTCGCCAGCGGCATGTTCGCCTCGCCCAACTCCTCCTCGATCATGGGCAGCGTGCCCGCGCACCTGCGCGGTGTCGCCTCCGGCATGCGCTCCACCTTCCAGAACTCCGGCACCGCCGTCTCCATCGGCGTGTTCTTCTCCCTCATGATCGCCGGACTGGCCAGCAGCCTCCCGCACACCCTCACCGCCGGACTGCAGCAGCAGGGCGTCCCGGCCCACCTCGCCGCCCAGGTCGGCGCCCTGCCCCCGGTCGCGTCCCTGTTCGCCGCCCAACTGGGCGTCAACCCGATCCAGCACCTGCTCCAGCCCAGCGGCGCCCTGGCCCATCTGACGGCGGCGCAGCAACAGACCCTGACCGGGCGCGAGTTCTTCCCGCACCTCATCTCCGGGCCCTTCCACTCCGGCCTGGTCATCGTGTTCGCCTTCGGCGCCACCCTCGCCTTCCTCGCCGCGCTCGCCTCCCTGCTACGCGGCACCCGCCCCGGCAACCAGCCGGCCTCCACAGGAGAGACAACCATGGCACTGACAACGATCGACCCCACGTCCGCGCTCGTCGTCATCGACCTGCAAAAGGGCATCGTCTCGGCCCACACCGACCATCCCGTCACCGCCGTCGTCAAGCAGGCGACCCACCTGGCCACCGAGTTTCGGCGGCACGGCCTGCCCGTAGTCCTGGTCAACGTCACCGGACGCGCGCCGGGGCGCACCGAGGCCGCAGGGTCCACAAGCAGCCCCGCACTGCCGGCCGGCTGGGCCGACCTCATCGACGAACTCGACGTCCAGCCGACCGACCACCTGATCACCAAGCGGCGGCGCAGCGCCTTCCACGACACCGGACTCGACACCCTCCTGCGGGACCTGGGCGTCACCCAGATCGTGCTCGCCGGCATCTCGACCAGCGCAGGCGTCGAATCCACCGCACGCTCGGCCTCCGACTACGGCTACCACGTCGTCCTGGCCACCGACGCGATGAGCGACCCCGACACCGACGCCCACCGCCACAGCGTCGAACGCATCTTCCCCAAGCTCGGCGAAACCGCCACCACCGCCGAGGTCATCGACATGGTCGAGGCAACCCGATGACCCTGCTAGGCCGACTCCTGACCAACCGCAGAGCAGGCGAGGCCCACACGGCGTGGAACCTGCCCAACCTGCACGGCCCCGAGCTGCTGACCCTCACCAGCCGACACTTCGGCCACGGTGACGCCATACCACTGGAGCACTGCGCGAAGACCATCGGCGGCGACAACGTGTCCCCCCACCTGGCCTGGACCCCGCCGCCACCCGGCACCGCACAACTCCTCCTGGTCGTCGAAGACATCGATGTCCCCCTGGCAAAGCCCGCCGTGCACTGCATCGCCCTGATCGACCCGGCATCCGGACACCTGAACCCCGGCGCCCTCAACCCACGCCAGTACGCCACCGGAGTGCAGCTGCTGCGCTCCACCATCGGACGCGGCTACCACGGTCCCGCACCCATCAAAGGCCACGGGCCACACCGCTACACCTTCCAGCTGTTCGCCCTCTCAACCCCCGTACACAGCGCCCCCGGCGCAACGCCACCGAACCGGGCTCGACCCCGAGCCCTGCTGCCCGCCATCACCGCACCCGTCCTCGACCGCGGCCGACTGACCGGCACCTTCGAACGCTGACCCCACGCCGCGCGTCCCAGCCGCTTTCGCGCCGCGCCACCCGATCGGCTCCTCTTCACCTGTCCATCCGCGATCGCACCAGTTCGGTTCTAGACCGCACTCCGGCCTTGCGGTAGATGCGCACGAGATGCGCCTCTACGGTGCGGCGGCTAAGGAACAGGGCCGCGGCGACCTCATCGTTGGTATGCCCGTTCGCCACCAGGTCAGCGACACGCAGCTCGGCAGGGGTCAGCTGCTGCGAGGCGGCGCTGCGCAGCCCCAGGCTCCGCAGCTCCGCCGAGACCTGCGCACACCACGGCTTCGCGCCGAAGTGCTCGAACTCGGCATGCGCCTGCTCCAGTGCTTCCTGCGCAGCGCGCTTCTGCTTGCTCCGCCGCAGGATCCGCCCTTACACCAAGCGGGTGCGCGCCAGCTCGAATCGCATCGGCGAGTTCGCGTGCTCCCGGATCGCGGTGTCGATCGCCGCGCGTGCTTCGTCGAGGTCTGATCGGGCCAGAGCCAGGAGGGCGCGGCTGCGCGCCGTCACGCACAACAGGTACGGGTACGGCGAGACTTGCGCACGCCGCTCGAGCCGGGCCACCAGCTCGGCGGCCCGGTCCGTGTCGCCCACCTGGAGGGCCGCCTCGACCTGGTCGCCGAAGAAAGTGTAGCGGGCCGGCTCCCCGGTGCCCATCGCGGCGACAGCCTCGGCGGCCCGGGTCAGATGGGTGTCGGCGGCGCGGGGGTCGCCGCGGGAGAGCTCGACGAAGCCCAGCACGGCCAGGTGCAGCACCGCGACCATCGGGTCGTGCAGCGACTCGGCGATCTCAAGTCCCTGCGTGGCCTGGGCCACCGCGGCCTTCGGATCCCACCGATATGCCGCCGCCAGCGCGCTCGCGTAGAGTGCCTGGCCCCGCCAACGGCGCTGCCCGGTCTGTTCGATGGCCTGCACCATCTCCGCGGCGTGGCGCTGCGCGAGGTCCACCTCGCCAAGCCAGCACTCGATCTCCACGAGGTGCAGCAGCGCGTGCGGCACGGCCGGCTCGTCGCCGATCTCGTGCGCGCGCCGGTACTTGGCCAGCCAGCCCTCGCGGGCGCGCGGCAGGTCGAAGCTCTCGGCCCAGAGGTAGAGCATGGCCCGGGCGAACTCCACCTCCCAGCAGAAGTCCCGGTCCGGCAGCAGGCGGCGGCCCCGCTCAAGCGTCGCGTGGTCGGGTCCGCGCCCGGCCAGGAAGCCGAAGAACGCGACCGAGAGCAGGGCGCAGGCGCGCAGCTCCGGACCGGCCTCGTCGTCGAGCAGCCGCTCGGCGGCCAGCGCGCTCGCGACGCGCAGCTCGGCGTCGTAGTCGGCGAACCAGGCCGTGCGCAGATGCAGCGTGCCGGTCAGTACCCTGTCGCCGTCGGCGTCGGGAAGGGCCCGCTGCAGCGCGGCGACCGCGTCGCGGGGGCTGCCGTCGTAGAACAGGATCGAGGCCAGCCAGAGCAGCGCGTTCGCCCGCTTCGGCCCCGGGCGCATCGCGGCGACGGCCTGTTCGAGGATGGACCGGGCGCCGATCGCGTCGCCCGCCGAGAAGAGGCATTCGGCTGCTGACACGGCCCGCTCGTGCCCGCGCGGACCCTCGGGCGGGGTGCGGTGCCGGGACAGGTTCCAGAGCTCGGCGGCCATCGCCGGGGCGCCGCGGGACTTGGTCAGCGCGGCGGCCTGCGCGAGGACCTCGGCCACCTCGGCGTTCGGGCCGTCGATCGCGAGGGCGAGGTGCCGGGCCCGTTCGCCGGGATCCGCGGCGGCGTCGGCGAGCCGGGCGTGCAGGGCCCGTCGGCGTTCGCTGACAGCCATCGAATACACGGTGGAGGCGAACAGCGGGTGCGTGAAGCCGATCCGGCCGTCGCGTACAACACGTACGGCAACGTCGTGGCGTTCGTGTCCGCCAATGACGCGACGCTGCTTCCGGCCAACACACAGGCCAGCTCGAACACCGTCGTCACCTACGGTCCGCCCATCAGCTGACCGCGGTGATATGAGCGGTGACGTGAGTGGTGATGTCGCCAGCGCTCGTGACCCGCCAACTGACTAGCGCCGTGGGTCGTCACGGCCGTCGCCATCGGGTGTCGCGGTCACGCGCGTGCGCTGGCCGCGGCTCGTACGCTTAGGACGTGGACGCCCTCGTTTCAGTGCCACCGACGCCCGAGCGGATCTCGACCGCCGATATCCGGGAGGCGAACGTCGCCGCCGTCTGCCTGCTCCTGCGCGAGCACGGCGAGCTGACCCGCGCCGAGCTGACCCGGGCGAGCGGGCTGACCCGGCCCACGGTGATGGCCGTGCTGCGGCAGCTGATGGCGGACGGCCTGGTGATCGAGCCGGGGCAGGTGCGCGTGCACTCGGGCGGCGGGCGGCCCGGTTCGGTGCTGCGGTTCCAGGCCCGCGCGCGGGTTGTGGCGGCGGTGCGGCTGCGCGGCCCGCACACCGAGGCGGTCCTCGCGGACATGGCCGGCACCGTGCTGGCGAGCAGTCTCGCGCCGCGCACGCCGGAGAGCCTGCCGTGGACCAGCCTGGTCGAAGCGCTCACGCGCCAAATCGACGGCCTGCGCGGTGCGCACCCCGGCCTCGGACCGCTGGCCGCGGTCGCGCTGAGCCTGCCCGGTTCGGTCGACCGTACCCGGGGGCTGTGGACGCCGCCGGGCCGGTCCGGGTGGTGCGAGGTACCGCTCGGCGACAGCCTCGCCGCGGCGCTGGGCGTGCCGGTCGCGGTGGTCAACGTCGTCGCCGCCACGCTGATCGGCCGCCTCGCCCAGGAGGAGGCCCCGGCCCCCTCGGCGGTCCTGGTCTACGTAGGCTCGGGCGTCGGCAGCGCGGCGACGGTCAACGGACGGCTGATCGACGGGGCGGCAGGCAGCGCGGGCGAATTAGGGCACTGCGTCATGCCGGGCGTCGAGCAGCGCTGCCCGTGCGGACGGCGCGGCTGCGTCGAGGCCGTCGCCTCGGCGCGGTTCCTGAGCCGCGAGTTCCGGCGAATCACCGGCCGCCGCGCCCCGGAGCGGGTCGCCGAGATGGAGGCGAGCGGCGCGGCGGACGTGCTCGACCTGCTCGACACCGCCGCGGACAGGTTGGGCCTGGCCGCGTCGTGGCTGGTGAACACGATCAACCCGGCTGTGGTCTATTTCGGCGGCAACGTCTTCACGGATGACAGCACGCGGTTCTTCGACCGGTTCTCGGCCGCTCTGCACGAGGCGGCGCACCCGCCGAACGGCCGTGGGCTGGCCGTGCTGCCGGTCAGCTCCGGCGCGACAGTGACCGGGGGGATCCACGTCGCGTCGGAGCTGCTGCCCGATTCGCTGCGTCCTGCCTTACGAGTCGTGCACTGATATCAGCACTCTCAGCCCGCGACCGGCGGGAAGAACGCCACCCGCGTCAGGAAGTCCCTCAACAAGATCCGCCAGACGTACCATTCGTGCCCACCGTTGATGTAGTCAGGGGACACGGACACTCCGACGCTACTGAGGGTCGACACCTCGGAAGTGGCGACGAAGTGGATCGGATCCTGCCAGCCGCCGCCGACATAGATGCCGACGCCCTTCAGCCCAGTGATCTGATTCGCCGTGAGCGACGAAGCGGCCGGGACGTTGTAGTGCCCGTTGCCATACGGCGGCGCGCCCTGGAAGCCGGGGCTCAGCACCCCGAAGTAGCCGAACTCGGCGGTGTCGTTGAATAGCAGCGAGTTGGTGATCGCGCCGCCCATGGACAAGCCCGCGAAGGCCCGTTCGGACACCGCGGTGGATACGCGGTAGTGCGACTGGACGTAGGGAATCACGCTATTGACGAGGTTCGCGTCGTAGTCGGCGTAGGCGGTCACATTGGCGAACGTGTAGGCGTTCGGCATGACGACGACCATCGGCTGGATCTGCCCGGTACCGATCAGGTTGTCCAGGATCGCGCCGAGGCCGCCCTGCGTACTCCAGTCCGTCTCATTCCCGCCACCGCCGTGACTCAGGTAGAGGGTCGGGTATGGGGTGGCGCGATGCGGGTTGTAGCCGGGCGGGGTGTAAACCGCGAGGTAATTCTCGCCAACGGGCGTGACAGAGGCCGGCGACGGATACGTGACGTCCGTCAACGTGCCCTGATACTGCTTCGCGGCGGGCGCCTGCCAAGAAAAGTCAACGGTACCGAACTGAGAATCTGAGGGCACATAGACCTGGCTGACAGCTTCGACCGAGCCGGTCGTGTGGCTGCCGCTCTGGTTCCGCGGCGGGTTGGCCGGATCGGAGATCTCGGCGCAGCCGGTCTGAGTGGAGCTGGCGCAGTCGACGAAGAACCCGTAACTGAAGATCCCGGACGGCAGCGGGGTCGTGAAGGTCCACACTCCGGTGCGCTTGTCCTTCGTCATGGCGAGGACCGGGAAGTTCATCGACGTGGTGTTGGGCGAGGCGATCGGGAAGTCGCCCGGCTTCCACTGCGAGGGCAGCAGACCCGGGGTGGCGACGGTGCTGGTCTCGGTGCTGGCCGGCGCCGACAGGGTACTGGGATCGGCGAAGTACCAGTCCCCCTTGATCTGCACGCTGGTCGCGGTCGGAGCCCAGAACCGGAAGGTGACGGCGTAACCGGTGGGCGGCTTGTCAGTCTTCTGGATCACCGGCGCGTAGCGGGAATGGGCCGCCTGCGCCTCGTTCTGCGGGGCGCCAGCCATCGCTCCAGACGAACCGATCGTGGCGGCGCAGGCCACCCCGGCGCACAGGGCGACCAGCAGCACCCGCATTCGCTTCGAGTACCTCGGCATATCAGATCCCTTCCTCAGCCCGCGACCGGCGGGAAGAACGCCACCCTGGTCAGGAAGTCCCGCAACAAGATCCGCCAGGCATACCATTCGTGGCCCCCGTTGACGTAGTCCGGGGACACCGCCACACCGACGCCGGTCAGCAGGGCGACCTCGCTCGCGTGGTAGTAGTGGCTGGGGTCCTGCCAGCCGCCGCCGACGAAGATCCCCACCGTCCGCAGCGCCGCGATCTGCGCGGAACTGAGCGCTGCGGCGTCCGGCAGGGTGAAGTCGCCGTGCAGGCCGGGGCTCAGCACGCCGTAGTAGCCGAACTCGGCAGTGTCGTCGAACAGGAACGAGTTGCTGATCGAGGCCCCGTAGCCCAGGCCGCCGATGGCCCGCTGCGACACGGAGGCGGACACGTCGTAGTGCGACTCGACGTAGGGGATGACGCTGTTCACCAGGTTGGCGTCGAAGGACGCGTAGCTGGCGGAGTCCGCGAACCCGGTGGTGTTCGGCATGACGACGACCATCGGCTGGATCTGCCCGGTGTCGATCAGGTTGTCCAGGATGTTGCCCAGGTCGCCCTGGGTGCTCCAGTCCATTTCATTGCTGCCGCCGCTGTTCATGTACACGGTCGGATACGGCGTTGCGCGACGCGGGTTGTAGCCGGGCGGGGTGTAGACCGCGAGGTAGTTCTCGCCAACGGGCGTGACAGAGGTCGGCGACGGATACGTGACATCCGTCAACGTGCCCCTGCCCTGCTTCGCCGGGGCCTGCCAGGACAGATCAACGGTGCCGAACTGAGAATCTGAGGGCACGTAGACCTGGCTGACGCCTTCGACCGAGCCGGTCGTGTGGCTGCCGCTCTGGTTCCACGGCGGGTTGGCCGGATCGGAGATCTCGGCGCAGCCGGTCTGGGTGGAGCTGGCGCAGTTGACGTAGAGCCCGTAGTTGAAGACTCCGGACGGCAGCGCGGTGGTGTACGACCAGATCCCGGTGCGCGCGTTCTTGGTCATCGAGACCACCGGCCAGTTCGCGGCGGAGGAGTTGGGCGAGCCGATGGGAATGTCGCCGGGCTTCCACTGCGAGGGCAGCAGGCCGGGAGTGGCGACGGTGGTGGTCGACGTGCCGGCGAGGGCGGAGAGTTCGTACGGGTTGGCGAAGTACCACTCGCCCTCGATCTGCACACTCATAGCGGTAGGGTTCTTGTAGCGGAAGGTGACCGTGTAACCGGTCGGCCCGGTGCCCGTGTGCACCACCTGCGGGGCCAGCCCGCCAGCCCCGTCGACGCCGGAGCTGACGCCGGTTCTCGCGGAAGAGCCGCCGTTGCCGTCGTCACCACTGCTGGCCAAGGCCCCAGACGAGCCGACGGTGGCGACGCAGAGCGCCCCGGCTCCGAGGCCGACCAGCACCGCCCTCCAGCGCATCGCATTCCCGAGCATCACGGTGGTTCCCTTCGTCGGCCGGCAGTGTCCACCGGCGGCGAATCTAGAATTACGAAAGGTGGTTGTCAATACTCCGCGATCACTCGCGTCAGCGCGTCGGCACGGCCAGAAAATCATGGCCCTGATAAATGAGCGGCGCTCTGGCCGGTCGGCGCACGCAAGACAGCCATCGAGAGCATCGCGACCCGGGCCTGGGACGTTGAAGGTGCCGGGAGCTTCGTTCGCGCAGGTCGGGGGCGAGTCCCGTCCGCTGCGTGCTGATCCACGGTGATGTCGTGCTCCCCCGCGCGTCGAGGACGGGCATGCGCCACGATGACCCTCGCACCGGTACACCCGGCCCATCTCGCGGTGAGCAACGCCTTCGCGACGCTTCAGCTGCCGCCGACGGCCGACCACGACCAGCACATCGAAATCTTCGCCCGACGCCATCCAGCACCCGAACAAGCAACCACCACGTGAAGCGCGCCCCTGCGCAGCCAAACCGACGCGACCCCGGCCAGCGACCTCCCGAAAACGGTCACCCCGGGCAGCCAACACCAGTACATCTTCGCCGTCATCGAACACACCACCCACCACCGCATCCACATCCTGGAAGCCACCGCGCACCCCACCACCACGGGACGGCTGAGGATCTCCTTGACGCCCAGGGACGCCTACTATCGCGAGCCGCCACCACGATGGCCGTCAGGACGCGCTCCATGGAGGAGGTCGAGTGCACGACGCTGATCTCTATCTCTCTATCCGGCCGATGAGCTGTCCGGCAGTATTGAGCACTGCCCGCGAAAGCTGTGCGGGCCAGGGCTGTGACGGCAGGAGGGGTGACGTGAAGCTGAAGCTCGACCTGCACGACATCTACAACCGCAGCGGGGACATCGACCGCGCCCTGCGCGCGATCATCGACGAGGCGGTCGCGAAGAAGGCGCCGCTCGTCGAGATCATCCCCGGTAAGGGCTCCGGCCAACTCAAGAAGCGCGTCCTGCGCTTCCTCGACCAGAAGGAGATCAAGGCCCTGTACCACCGGGTGGAGAAGGACTCGGACAACTTCGGCCGGGTTTTCGTGCACTTCCGATGGAAGTGAGCGTCCGCACAGCGGCCAGCGGGCCACCTCGTCCGGCGCGTCTTCTGAAGTCAGCACGGTTCTCAACACACTCTTGGCTTATGCCGCTGTTGCTATGCACGCCCGCCAGGCACAACGGGTCTCGGTCGGAGTCCGGCAGTTGACGGCGAAGTGCAGGCGCCGCCGGTTGTAGTCGGTCATCCAATTCCCGATGTCGCGGCGGGCACTGGCGCGATCGAGGCACGATCCGGTACGACTCGTACTCTGCCGAATCCCCAGGCGCCACAGCGCACCCCACCGCCACGTCGGTGACCCAGACCGCACCCAACCTGGTCACGGACCTGCACGATCCGAAAGCCGCGGTCAGACACCCGATCCGCAACCGCGACGCGAAGTACCCCACCCTGCCCGACCAGGTTCCCGCCCACGCAGGCATCGAAGCAATCCTCACCGGCATGCGGATACCGCGGATGAACACCGTGACGGAACGGCGGGTACGCACCCGCCACAGCAAGTTGTCAGACCGCACCGTGACCTGAAACCAGACCCACCTACAGCACGCGCCACGCGAACTCGAGAACCACCACACCACCCACCGCCCACACCTCACGCTCCAGCAGGCCGCGCCCCTACGCCCCACACCCGAACCGAACCTGCACGAATAGAGTATTCGGCATGCGCACAGCGCCGTGGCATCGATCCCGCCCAGCACCCGCCAGGCCGTGGCCGGGAAGGCGACCTGGCCGAACAAATCCGGCAGTTCCCGCAGCACCGCCAGATCGCTGATCGTCTACCCGCCGTCGACGAGCGTCACCGCGCGATCGGCGGCCACCCCGCCCAGGTCGTGTCCACCGCCACGCACCCGCGAGCCGACCAGCGCGTCGCTGAGCGTACCGGTCAGGCCGGTGGCCCCGGCCAGATCGGCCAGCAGCTGGGCACCGGCGTGAGCGACCACGCCCCGCCCGTCGCACGTGACCGACAGCCTTGGAGGCGACATCCTGTCCTTCACCCGGAAAGTGCTCCCGCTTGGAACGTTCCGACCCTCGATAAGACAGATCATCCCAAGTCAGGGCGCACTTCCGCGTTCCGGTATCAAAATTCGGACTCGCCACGTGAAGCGGTCAGGCTAGTGCACCATGAGGGCAATCATTCAGCGCTGCCTACTGCCTTATCGCGCAAGCGACACAGGATTCTGATTCGAGAGAATGCCCTATTAGGGTGTGCGGGTAAACGGGGCCGAACCGGGAGAGGCCATGAGCGGCGAACCGACCTTGAGTAATGGCGACAGCGGCGAGTGGGTGCTGCATCTGCAGCGGCTCATGACGAACTCCGGCTCCTGGCAGGGTGCTGTGGACAGCACCTTTGGCGATGAGCTGGAGGAGGCCGTCAAGGCCCTGCAAGAAAGCAATTACTTAACATGCGACGGCATCGTGGGTGATCTTACCTGGGCCATGGTCGACCGCCTTCAGCCGGCGCACCAGGCGACTCCGGAACTGCAGGCGTCAAAAGGATATGAGGGGCAGGCCGGTCAGCAGGTAAGCGCGTCGAACGGCAATCCGATGTTGCGCAAGGGCGACAGCGGCGAGTGGGTGACGTATCTACAGCAGTTGTTGCAGGATGCCGAGCACTGGGCGGGTGCTGTGGATGGCGCGTTCGGCCACGAGACGGAGCAGGCCGTCAGGCGCCTGCAGCATAGCAATGGTTTGGCGCAGGACGGGATCGTGGGCGCTCATAGCTGGGACTTGCTCGACCGCCTTCAGCACCAGCAGCAAGCGCCGACTGCCCAGGGGAGCCATCAGGCGGGCGCGGCGGTCACGGGGAGTGGGCCGGGCGACTATCCGACGTTGCGCAGAGGCGCCAGTGGCGAGTGGGTGACGTATCTACAGCAGGTCATGCAGTCCATCGGGCATTGGCCGGGTGCTGTCGACGGTGAGTTCGGCGATGGACTGGAACAGGCCGTCAAGACGGTGCAGCATGGCAATGCCCTGATGCAGAATGGCGTTGTCGACGACGCCCTCTGGCAGGTGCTAAACCGGCTGCTCCAGAGCTCCTCCGGCAGTGGATCCGGTCAAGGCCACGGTGGCGGTTCGGCTCATGGTCAGGGCAGCGGTTCCGCTCAGCCTCATCCGGCAGGGTCGACCCCGGTGGATCCGGGCCTTGCGGTAACGGTTGGTGGCCACCAATACGTGATCTTCACCGATGAGGTCCGCCAGGGCGGCTCCGCATCCTGGCGGGCCCGCAATCCCGGCAACATCCGCAACGGCGACTCGTATGGCGCCTACCGCGGCAAGAAGATCAACGCCGGATCTTCGGGCCAGTTCGCCGTCTTCCCGGACGAGGCAACCGGTTTCCAGGCGATCAAGTCGGTACTGCACCAATACGGGCACGCGACCGTCGCGACAGCCATGAGTCACTACGCTCCGAAAGGCGACGGAGCCAACGACCCGGACGCCTACGCCGAGCACGTGGCAAAGCGCATGGGCGTATCGGTGACGACATATGTGGACAAGCTCAACGATGAGCAACTCGCCTCCTTCGCCGCGGCGATTCGCGAGTTCGAGGGCTGGGTCCCCGGGCACACGTTCAAGCTGGACGACCCCGCGCTGCCCGACGAGGTCAAACGGGCGATCAACGGCAAGTAATCCAAATTGGCGTGACCCCATAGAGCCCCCAGTTCTTGACAGTCACGTTACTTTCAGCGTTATCCGGGCCGAGTGCGGCGCGGCCGGCCCAGTCGGCCGGCCGCGCCGCACTCGCGCGTCTATGTCTGATCTGGACAGGTGTCCCGAGGAGATCTCGTTTTCGGGATACCGTAGGTTCCGTTCGAAGAGTCCCGGATTATTCGGCTCCTGCCGCTTTGAGCGATCATCCAGGCCAAAGCCCAGCTCGCGGCCAGACACCGTTCATATTCCTGCCACACATGGCGCTGCAGCGAATGCGGCTTGACCAGCATGGATCACTATCCGGCAGCCACAGCCGCAGAGCCAGGATCTCGACGTCCTTGTCGCGATCGCTCATCGGCAACGACCGGAGAATCGCGAAGATATTGGTCACGGCCAGGGAGAGCAGACTCAGAAGCACGAACGATCATCGTGGCCGAGCTGTCAACGACTCTGGCTCACAGGGCGAACACCCCGAACGTAACCGTCCCCGACGCTCCCTCCACAAACCCGAGCTGCGGAACCCACGCCTTCCACGCAGGCTGATTCCCTAGACTTCATTGATCGGGGCACGGCTTCACGGGGCGGAGGGATCGTAGGAGACCATCGGGGTGCACTGTCAGATCCGGGTAAGGCTGAAGATCTTGCCGAGTTCATCGGCATGTTGGGCGACCTGCGGGCCGGGGCCGGCCTGCCGTCCTATCGATCCTTGGCCAGACAGGTCGGACCTTTTATGAGGCCCGCGCGAGTTGTCTCACCGTCCACGGTCGCGGATGCCTTCAAGGTCGGGCGTCGCCGCCTGGACCTGGATCTGGTGGTGGCGATCGTACGGGCGCTGGGGCTGGACAGGACCGAAGCGGCGCGGTGGCGCGATGCATGGATGCGGGTGCACGCCGGGGCGAAGTCCGCCATCCCGTTCGGGGCGCCGCGGCAGCTGCCGGCCGACATCAGGGCTTTCACGGGGCGTCACGTCGAGATGGAGACGATTACGAAGGCGGCCGCCCATGCCGCCGGCGCGGTGACGATCGTCGCAATCGGGGGTCTGCCCGGGGCGGGGAAGACCCGCTTGGCCCTGCACACCGCTCACGCTTTGGTCAGGGACGGCGGTTTCCAGGACGTACAGCTCTATGCCGACTTGCACGGCTTCGACGCCGACCGCCAACCGGCCGACCCGGCTTCGGTTCTCGACGGATTTCTCCGCGCTCTCGGTATTCCCGCCAACCGGATCCCCGAGAGCATCGAGGGGCGTGCGGCGACGTTCCGGTCGGCTCTGGCCGGACAGGCGGCCCTGATCGTGTTGGACAACGTCTCCGACGAGAATCAGGTCAACACTTGATTCCCGGCGCTCCCGGCGCACTTGTCCTGATGACCTCGCGCCGGATCTTGGCGGGGATCGACGGCGTGGTGACGGTGCCGTTGGACGCGCTGTCTCCCGCCGAGTCGCACATGCTGCTCTCGCGCACGGCCGGTGAGACCCGGAAAAGGGTGGCCCGGATCATGCGCGAGCGCGGCATCCAGGGCGTGACCAGACGCCGACGCCGCTCGCTGACCCGCCCAGACGGCAAAGCCCCGCCGGCTCCAGACCTGCTGCACCGCGACTTCACCGCAGATCGACCGGGAGAACGAATAGTCGGCGACATCACGTGTGTTCCCACCGGCGAAGGCTGGGTCTACCTGGCCGTGCTACTGGATTTGTGCACCCGCGAGATCGTCGGCTACGCCACCGCCGCCCGTCAAAGTGCCGCGCTCGTTACCACGGTGCTACGGATGGCATTTCGTGCGGGGCGTCTCGTTAAAGACAGCATCGTGCACACCGACAGAGACAGCCACCATACATCGGCTGCATACCGCAGAGAACTCGCCCGGACCGGCGCCCGGCAGAGTCTTTCACGCTCCGGCTCGTGCCTCGACAACGCGCCCGCCGAATCGTTCTTCGCCACCCTCAAATCGGAAATCGGCCAGCGCGTCTGGAATACACAATGCGCAGCCGCCGACGCCATCGACCAGTGGATCGGCCAGTTCTACAACACCAGACGCCTCCACTCAACCATCGGCTACCACACGCCGGCCGAAGCCCGAATCCAACATCACGGCACGCTGTCACTCGTAACGTTGACGCTAGCGGCAAGGTGCTGACAGTAAAGCGAAAGTCAAGCGTTGTGACGCTTCAGGGGGCGACTCCAAGATCGCACCCGCCCCATCCCGCCGCCACCATCGCAGCATCCTCACAGCCTCCCGCAAGGCCACGACCAGCCACAAGATCTCCCGGCGAATCGGTCGGCAGGATCACGCGACGTCACATCGGCCGAAGCCCACAGCCGAGTGCTAGTGGACACCGCCGGCGTAGGAGTTCACATCAATCCGCTGACTGCAAAGTGGCGTTCAAGCGTTGTGACACTTGAGGGGGCGACTCCAGCGATCACAGGTCCAGGACCAGTCGCGGCGTGCTTGATCGGGAGACACAAATCATCATGCTGTTCCCAGCCGCGCGTTCGTCTTCACCCAACACCGAGTCACGGTGATCAGGCACACCCGAGACCACCCCCGTCTCACAGGTCCCGCACGTGCCCTCGCGGCAGGAGACCCTGACGCCGACGCCGGCCTCTTCGATCACATCGAGGATCGACTTCTCGAGAGGGACCGTCAGGGCGAGACCGCTCCGTGCGAGTTCGACCTCGAACGGCTGCTTCAACACGGGCTCGGTCAGCGGCCTCGCTACAAAACGTTCGACGTGCAGGCACTTGCCCGGCCACGTCGCGCAGCGCTCTTCCACCGCCGCGAGTAGCGGTTCGGGTCCGCAGCAATACACCAGGGTGTCCGGCTGAGGTGCGCCGAGGAGCGCCTCGAGATCAAGTAGTCCGACCTCATCCTGCGGACAGACCTCGACTCGGTCGCCGTAGTGCGCGAGTTCGTCCAGGAACGCCATGGACGCCCGCCGCCGGCCGCCGTAGACAAGGCGCCACGATGCACCCGCGGCTTCCGCTGCCCTGATCATCGGAAGTATCGGGGTGATTCCGATGCCGCCCGCGATGAACAGATGGCGTGGCGAGGCGACCAACGGGAAGTTGTTTCGCGGTCCCTGGACACGCACGACATCGCCCACGGCGAGACGGTCGTGAACGTAGAGTGATCCGCCGCTGCCGGCCGGGTCTCGCAAGATGCCCAGACGGAACCGGTGTTGATCGGCTGGATCACCCGACAGCGAGTACTGCCGGGTCGCCACGCCATCGATGATCAGATCTATGTGAGCCCCGGGCTCCCATCTCGGCAGTGGGCTTGCGTCCAACGAGCGCAGCGTGAGCGCGGCGACGTCAGCCGCAACCAGCTCTTTGGACTCGACCGCGACCTCGGTCTCCAGCTCACGGGTGGCAAGCGTCACTCGCGCACTCAGATGCCGGACTTCTTCAAGGTGAGCTGTCGACGCGTGCGGCTCCAGCCGGTACTGCCCTTCCTCGGTGGACACGAACTGGATCGGAAGACGCGCGAACCCGCGCACCATCTGTTTGGTCCATCGCTCCGGAGTACCGACGACGCGCACCTCGGTCTTCTGGTCCAGGGCGGCGACAAGCTCCTCCATCGCCACCTGCGCTACGAGCCTCGCCAATGGGGCGCCCAGGCACGCGTGCACACCGTCGCCGAAGGTGAGCGGCTTCGCGTCAGGCGCGAACCGACGGTCGATCCTGAACGAGTCGGGATCCTCGAACACCCGCTCGTCACGATTCGCCGAGGCCAGGAGCACCATGACGCGCGAGTCCTCGGGAATCGTCACCCCGGCGAGCGTCACCGGTGACACGGTCTGCCGGCACAGGTTCTGGCCCGGCGGGTCGTAGCGGAAGGTCTCCTCGACGAAGGCTCCGACCTTCGCCGGATTCCGCTGCAGATGCCGTTGCAGCTCCGGGTACCTGTCCAGGATCGCGACGCAGGTCGTCAGCAGAGCCGCAGGTGCATCAGTGGCTGCGGACAGAATCAGGTGCGCCAGCCCGACCTGCTCCGATTCGTCGAGGATCCCCTCGTTGCCGGCGACGACCAGGCGCGTGATCAGGGCTGGATCACCGGGTGCGGTACGACCGTCGAGTTCGGCGCGTCGACTCGCGATCACCTCGGCAAGGTGACTCTCCGCTTCGTGGTTCGACACCGCGGCGTCGGCCGGGATGCCGAGTCGGCCGACCGTGCGTGCCATCGAGCGCAGAAGATGCTGTTGCCAGAATGGCGCCTCAGACACCGGGATGCCTTCGAAGGCGAGGGCCACCCGGAAGACCAGGGGCAATGCGACGTCCTGCGCGAAGTCTCCGCCGCCTCGGGCGCGAAATGCCGGTACGAGCTCACGGGCGGCTTCCCGAATACCCGATTCGAGCGTTCGGATCTGGCGTCCGGAGAACGCCGGGCCGACCAGGGCGCGCAACACGGCGTGGTGCGGGCCGTCGAGGGCGATCAGATTCCCGGGGCCGTAAGAGTCGTGCGTGCCGTCCATATCGTTGCCCAGCGCGTTGACGAGCTGGGTGTGATTGCGCAGGCAGGCCCGCACGTCCCGGTAACGGGACACGATCCAGAGGTCCCGCCGCGGGTTGTAGTACACGGGCGCCCGATCGCGGAGCCGGCGGTACAGCTCGAAAGGGTGCTCATAGGCCGTGAACGAGAGCGGGTCGAAGAAGACCGTCATGTCGTCGTGGCCTGCGCCGACATCCTCGGACGAGGACACGTGGGGCTTGGGTTCGGTGCTCAGAGTCATGGCAGCTCCACTGCTGGCGGACGTCTAGCACGTGCTAGTGAAGCACTTTGTGAATACAAAGTAAAGGGAGCCGACGGTGGATCGCGGCTGGGGAGTGCTTGAAAAGCAGCGTCGGATAAGGCCGCGGCGATACTTTTCAAACACGACCTAGTCATCCCGGCTCGTTGCCGTGCCGCCTGGTCGGCGCGAAAGTGTGTCGTGTGGGTGCCGTTCGCGGCGAGGCCGTTCTCTGCTTGGGTTGAGATCCCGTGATCTAGTCCGGCACTGGCCGCGGTGTGGGGCTGTGTCCTGTTGCTTCGAGCACGCCGGTTAGCTTTGGCGTCGCCCTGACGCGGCTGCGTGGACGGCGCCTGCGTGTCGCGGTGGGGAGCGCGAGTCGGGGGGGGAGTCCCGATGGACGAGTATGGCGAAGTGGTGGAGCTGGAACAGGCGCTCGAGCAGGTGGCGCGGGTCGCGGCGATCGATATCGCCAAGGCCTCGGCGATGGTGTGCACGCGGCTGGCGGGCGAGCGCAACCCGCAGCGGCGGGTACAGCGCACCTGGCCGGTGGCCTCGAGCACGAACGCGATCGCCGAGCTGGCGGATCACCTGGTGTGCCAGGGCGTGCAGCTGGTGGTGATGGAGGCGACCTCGGATCATTGGCGCCCGTTCTTCTACCTGCTCGAAGCCAGGGGCCTGACCTGCTGGATGGTCAACGCCCGGGATGTCAAGAACGTGCCGGGCCGCCCGAAGACCGACAAGCTGGACGCGATCTGGCTGGCCCGGACATCCGGGTCTTCCCCACGGCCGGGCACCTGGTGTCGTGGGCGAAGCTGTCCCCGCGCACGATCCAGTCCGGGGCGAAGTCCACGCACGGGCCGACCGGGAAGGGCAACCCGTGGCTGCGCGGCGCGTTAGGCGAGGCCGCCGCCGCGGCGGCCCGCACCGACACCTTCCTCGGCGCGCGCTACCGGCGGCTGGTCAAACGCCGCGGGCATATGAAGGCCCTGGTCGCGGTGGCCCGCTCGATCCTGGTGATCGTCTGGCAGCTGATCAATGACCCGACCGCCCGGTACCGCGACCTGGGCGCCGACCACTATCAGCGGCATACCGACCCCGAGCGCAAGACCCGCGACCTGGTCCGCCAACTCCAAGGACTCGGCCACCAAGTCACGCTCGCACCGGCGGCGGCCTAAGCACACCGGAACGCGGCAGTCGGCAACACCCCTGGTCACCTATCATTTTCCGATGAGGCGTTCAGTGCCGAGGTGGTGCTCCGCAACACCAGACGAGGCTCGATGAGATGCACTTCGGGCTGCAGATCGGGGCTTGAGATCCGCCGCACGACCGCCGCCACCGCGGCCTTTCCCATTTCCTGCGGGTCTTGCCCGACCGTCGTGAGATCGACGCTGGAGAGCCGGGCGAACCGGCTGTCGTCGAATCCTGTCAGCGACACGTCCCCCGGAATGGACACCCCCGCACGTGCCAACACCTGAAGGACCCCGATCGCCTGCTGATCATTGCCCGTGGCCACCGCGGTCGGCAGTGCGTCGCGCCGCAACAACCGTCGGGCGGCCTCCGCGCCGGCTTCCTCTGTGTAGTCCGACCGGTTCACCCGCACGATGTCCTGCGCCAGGCCGGCCGCGGACATCGCTGCGCGATATCCCTGCAACCGGACCGCACCGGGAGGCATCGCTCCGGCATGCACGTACGCGATCCGCGTGTGACCGAGGCTCACGAGATGGCGAACCATCTCGGCCGTCCCCTGCGCGCCGTCGGAACGCACGACGTCATGGGTTTCGTTCTTCTTGCCGACACCGACGACCACAGCCGGCACGTTCATTTTCCCGGTCAGTCCCGCCAGGTCCCGCTGGGAAAGGTCCGACCCGATCAAGATCACTGCCGCGCAGCGGTAGCCCAGCAGCTCCTCGACCGCCTGCTCGGTGCTGCGCGTCTTGGTCTGGGCGCTGAGGATGACCCGGTAACCGCTCTGCGCGGCCACCGGGTAGATCGCCTCGACGATGTCGGGTTCGGTGGCGTGAGTCGGCGCGAAGGCCACCCCCAGCTGCCGGTCCGTGTACTGGCGAAGACTGGAGGCGGTGAGATGCGGCTTATAACCGAGCTGCCGGGCGGCTTGGAGCACGCGTCGGCGGGTCTCCTCGCTCGCGCCGGGCATCTCACGGAGGACGATCGATACCGATTGCCTCGATACTCCCACGTGGGAGGCAATGTCAGCCATCGTGGGCTCGTTCATCACGTCTCCTCAGGCAGTCGCCGTCACCGTAGCGCGGTAGGCGCTTGCGCCCTCACGGAGCCGGGATGAGGATGTCCCGGACGAGGGCGTCGAGCCGGGCGTCGGCGTCGAGGAACTGACGGAGTGTGGCGCGGGTGGCGCCGAAGTCGTCGAACTCCTCGACCGTCATGCCGTCGGGTTCGTAGGCGCGGCGGAAGTCTGCGATCGTCGAGAGTTCGGCGATGATCCGCTCGTCGACCGGCACGTCGATGCGGCGTGCGACCGGCAGGTTGTTCTCGTTGATGCGCAGCTGCCATTCGAACGGCGGGGAGACGACCAGGTCGCCGCCGACCAGTTCCGACCACTGCAGGCCGTTGCGGAACGCCGCCGACAGGACCCGCGAGCGGTAGCCGCGCTCCTGGAAGATCGCGTACGCGCGCTTGATCGCGGCGACGCCGGCCCAGTCGAGGTAGCCGGGTTCGATCAGCCGACGCTGCTTGGCCGCGACCTGCTTGAGCCAGTCGTCGAGGCGCCCGCCCATGATCGTGACGACGGAGCCGAACTCGCGCTCCGGCAGACCCTGCGCGGCCCGCCGGTTCAGGCCGCGCTCGATGGCCTCGGCAGCCTGCACGGCCTGCGGCACGGTGAAGGAGACCGTGACGTTGATGCTGACGCCGCGGTAGGTGGCCTCCTCGATCGCGCGGATGCCGACCGAGGTGGCCGGGATCTTGACGATGATGTTGTCGGCCAGCTGTGAGAAGCGCACGGCCTGCTCGACGAGGGCGTCGGCGTCGCGGTGCAGGCGCGGGTCGGTCTGGACCGACAGTCGCCCGTTGCGGCCGCCCGAGGCTTCGAAGGCCGGCTCGAGCAGCTTCGCGGCCTCGACGGAGAGCGCTTCCACCGCGCTCCAGCCGATCTGCGACTCGCCCCACGTGGGGTTCTCGGCGGCGATCTGCGCGATACGCGGCGCCCACACGTCTAGCTGCCCGCTGATCGCGGTGTAGGCGATCACCGGGTTGCAGGTGGCGCCGACGGCTCCGAAGCCGATGGAGCGGGAGAGTTCGTCGGGATCCGCCGAGTCGTTCCAGAGAGCGGTTTCCGGGAACTGCTTGGTGCCGCGCTCCAGCGCGGTCTCCGCGGTCGCGACGGGTACGGCCAGGGTGCTCACGCCGCCTCCATTCCACACTCGAGTTTGTGCTTACATACTAACATGGAACGTTACGTCCCCGCCGTCCCGATCAGCTCGCGGATCCTGGCCAGCTGGTAGCGCGAGGTCTCGTCGGCGGTCTCGTCCTCGGCGAAGACGTTCGAGCAGATGATCGCGTCCTCGCGCTCCAGGAACCCGGTCGCCGCCAGCGTGCCGAACAGCTCGGACCAGTCGACGTCGCCGTCGCCGATCCTCAGGTGCTGGTGCACGCGCGCGGCGTTGCCCGGCGGGTTGGTGATGTAGCGAAGGCCGTGCGAGCGGCGGTGGTCGAAGCTGTCCGCCGTGTACACGGCACCGAGGCGGCCGCCGAGTTCGGGGATCAGTGTCGTGGCCCGGTCGCCGTAGTGGAAGGTGTGGCTGCCGACGTATGCGAAGCCGATCTGCGGGCTGTTCAGGCCCCTGATGATCCGCCACGCCTCGAGCCCGTCCTCGACGAAGTCGTCCGGGTGCGGATCGATGTTCACCCGCACCCCCTCGGACTCGAGGATCGGCAGCAACTCCTCCATGCTCCGGTAGAAGCCAGCCTCCGACTCCTGCGCGCGCTCCGGGCGGCCGGAGAACTCGGTGTTGATCACCGAGACCTCCAGCTCGACCGCGATCTGGACGATGCGCCTCCAGTTGCGCACGGCCGCCTCGCGCGGCGGCTCGTCCGGACCGGACCAGCGCTGCACCGGCAGCAGCCCGACGATGCCGACCCCCGCGTCCGCCGCCGTCTTCCTCACCTTCGCCAACTGCGCGCTGTCCACCCGCGGGTGGGAGAAGAAGGGGATGAAGTCCGGGTGCGGGCTCAGGTGCATCCACTCGTACCCGGTCCGTGCGACGGCGTCGAACAGGCCGTACAGGTCGGTCGTGGCGTGATACGGCGTGGGATCCAGGGCGATCTTCACCATGTGGGTTCTCCTCGGGAGCGGTCGATTCAGGCGTAGAACGCGGGGGTCTGCGGCAGCTCGACCGCGACCGGGCCGCTGGTCTCCAGCGCCTTCACACCGGCGGCGCACGCGACGGCGACCTTGTAGCCGTCCCATGCGGAGGGGCCGGCGATGGCGCCGCGCTTCGCGGCGTCGACCCAGGCCTGCACCTCGATGTCATAGGCCTGCTTGAACCGGGTCACGTAGCTGGTGTGCTCGTTGAGCTGGAACTTCGCGTCCTGCCACAGCTGCAGGCCCTCGGGCTGGCCGATCCGGGCGACGCCGCGCTGGAACACGGCCTCGGTGGCGACCTGGTAGCCGAACTGGACGCTCACGTTCATCTCGACGTCGACGAGCACGCCGTTGTCGAGCTCCATCAGCACGAGGATCGGCTCGCGCAGGTGCGCGGGGCCGAGGCTGTTGCGCTTGGCGTACTTGACCTCGACGGAGGTGATCGTGGCGCCGGCGAGCCACGGCACGACGTCGAACTCATGCACGACCGAGTCGTTGATGAGCATCGGCTGCGTGTAGCCGTCGGGCACCGAGGGGTTGCGGTGCACGCCGCGCAGCATCAGCAGCTCGCCCGCGGTGCCGGAGGCGATGAGCTCGCGCAGCTGCCGGTACTGCGGGTCGAAGCGGCGCATGAAGCCGACCTGGATGAGCTGCCTGCCGGCCTTCTGCTCGGCCTCGACGACCCGCCAGGACGACTCGGGGTCCTGTGTCAGTGGCTTCTCGCAGAGGACCGGCAGGCCCGCTTCGAGGACCGGGAGCAGCACCGGCTCGTGGAACTTGCCGGGCGTGGCGATGACGACCGCGTCGAGCGCGTCGGCGTTGAGGGCGTCCTCGACCCGCGTGAAGGTCTTGGCGCCGGGGGCGAGCCTGGCGGCCGACGCGGCGCGTCCGGCGTCCGGCTCGACGATCGCCGACACGGTCGCGCCGGTGACGGTGTTGGTGATCCGGGCGACGTGGTCGGCACCCATGATGCCGGTTCCGACTACGCCGACACGCAGGTCGGTAGTGGTGCTCATGTGGTCGATGACCTCTTCCTTCGTCGTCGAAGCGTGCGATTCAGCGGATCCGGGTCAGCGGCGTGCAGCCGAAGATGTGCTGCCGGGTCCGGGTGGCGATGCCGAGCGGGAGCCCGATGTCCACGCCGGGCATGTCCTGCTCGACGATGGCGTAGGTCTGCGAGTCGATCGCCGAGACGGCCTCGATGATCGGCGCGAAGTCCGGGACGCCGGCCGGCGGCTCGACGAAGACGTCGTTGGCGGCGTCGGCGAAGGCGGCGTCGTTCTTGAGCACCTCGAAGCGGATGTCCGGGTCGATCTGCTTCAGGTGCAGGTAGCCGATGCGGTCCGGGTGCGCCTTGATCATCTTGAGGTTGTCACCGCCGTAGTACGCGAAGTGGCCGGTGTCCAGGCACAGGTTGAGGTACTGCGGGTCGGTGAGTTCGAGCAGCCGCTCCACCTCGCGGTAGGTGCCGATGTGGCTGTCGGCGTGCGAGTGGAACTGCTGGTGCACGCCGTACTCCTCGAGCAGCGCCTTCCCGAGCCGGTCGTGGCCCGCCGCGAGCTTGTCCCACTGCTGGGGCGAGAGGGTGCGGGACTCGAGGGCCTCTCCGGTCAGGTCGGAGCGCCACAGGTCCGGGATGACGACGATGTGCTCGGCGCCCAGCGCGTGGGCGAGGCCGGCGACCTGCACGGCCTGCTCCCAGGCACGCTGCCACTGCTCCGGACCCTTGTGGAAGCCGGTGAACACGGTGCCCGCGGACAGTTCGAGATCGCGCTTGCCGAGCTCGTCCTCGAGCCGGCGCGGGTCGGTGGGCAGGTAGCCGTAGGGGCCGAGCTCGATCCAGTGGTACCCGGCCTTCTGGGCCTCGTCGAGAAAACGCTCCCACGGGATCTGCCGGGGGTGGTCCGGGAACCAGACGCCCCACGAGTCGGGAGCGGTGCCGATGCGCAGGCCCTGCGGGTTGTCCGTGCCGGTGCTGACGGTGTCGGTCATCTTTGTCCTTACCTTGATGCTTGTGTGAAAGCGAGCTCAGCCCAGCAGGGGCCGCTGCATCTTCTGCTGCTCGACGTACTCGGCACGCGCCTGCCGCGTGCTCTCCAGCTCGGAGACCTGCGCGACGGGGACGTCCCACCACCCCTCGCCGTCGGGGGCGTAGACGAAGGGGTCCGAGTTGATGTGGATCAAGGTCGAGGTCGTGCTCGTCTTCGCGGCCTTGATCGCGGCGGACAGCTGCTCGACGGCGCGGGCGCCGGGGCGGATCTCGACGACGTCGATGCCGTAGCTGCGCGCGTTGGCCGCGAGGTCGACGGCGGTGAGCAGTTCTCCGGACTCGAAGTTGCGCGCGCCCTTGTCGAGGTAGCGGTAGCGGGTGCCGAAGCGGTCCGAGCCGGTGGACTCCGAGAGGTGGCCGATGGAGGCGTAACCCTCGTTCTGGATGAGCACCAGGATGATCTTGATGCCCTCGGCCACGGCGGTGGCGAGCTCGCTGTGCAGCATCAGATAGGAGCCGTCGCCGACCATGACGATCACGTCGCGGTCGTCGCCGAGCGCGAGGAGACCGCGCTTGGCACCGAGGCCGCCCGCGATCTCGTAGCCCATGCAGGAGAACGCGTACTCGACGTGGTAGCCGAGCGGATCGCGGACCCGCCACAGCTTGTGCAGGTCGCCGGGCAGGCTCCCGGCCGCCTGCACGACGACGTCCCTCGGGTCGCTCGCGGCCTGGATCGCCCCGATGATCTCGGGCTGTCCCGGGAGCTCGGCTCCGGTGGGCGAGAGGGCGCTGTCTGCGATCGCGTCCCACGCGCGCTTCTCGACGGCGACGCGCGCCGCGTGCTCCGGGCTGACGCGGTATCCGTCGAGCGCTTCCCTCAGCGCGTCAAGCGTTACCCCGGCGTCGGCGATCACCGGCAGCTGCGAGCCGTGCTTGTACGCGTCGAACGAAGCGATGTTGATGTTGACGAAGGTCACGTCAGGGTTCTGGAACGCGCTGCGACTGGCGGTGGTGAAGTCGCTGTACCGCGTGCCGATGCCGATGACCACGTCCGCCTCGGCCGCGAGCCGGTTCGCGGCGGTGGTACCGGTCGCGCCCACCCCCCCGAGGTACTGCGGGTGGTCCCAGGCCAGCGAGCCGCCGCCGGCCTGGCTCGTGCCGACCGGGATTCCGGTGAGCTCGACCAGCCGACGCAGCGACTCCTCCGCACCCGAGTAGATCACGCCGCCACCTGCGATGATGAACGGCTTGCGCGCACCCCGGATCGCCGAGAGGGCGCTCTTCAGCGCCCACTTCTCGGGCGCTGGACGCCGGATGTGCCAGTCACGGTCCTGCAGGAACTCCACGGGCACGTCGACGGCCTCGGCCTGTACGTCCTCGGGGAGCGCGATCGTGACCGCGCCGGTTTCGGCCGGGTCGGTGAGCACGCGCATCGCGGCCAGGGCGATCGAGTACAGCTGCTCCGGGCGCTGCACCCGGTCGAAGAACCTGGAGAGCGGACGGAACGCGTCGGTGACCTGGAGGCCGATGTCGTGCGGGAGTTCGAGCTGCTGGAGAACGGGGTCCGCGACCCGCGTCGCGAAGGTGTCCGAGGGCAGCAGCAGCGCGGGCATCCGGTTCGCCGTGGCCAGTGCGGCGCCGGTGAGCATGTTCGCCGCGCCGGGGCCGACCGAGGCGGTGGCGGCGAGCGTCGCGCGACGGCGGTGCATCCGGGCGAAGCCGACGGCCTGGTGCACCATGGCCTGCTCGTTGCGCGCCTGGTGGTACGGCAGCAGCGTCGGGTCGGTCACGTTGTACTGCTTGAGCGCCTGCCCCAGTCCGGCGACGTTGCCGTGGCCGAAGATGCCGAGGATCCCGGGGATCGTGCGCTCCCGGATGCCGCCGTCCACGGTGTACTGATGGGCGAGGAACTCGACGAGCGCCTGGCCGACCGTCATCCTGCGGGTCGTCACGAGCGCTCTCCTTCGCCGGCGGGCAGGTAGGGAAGGCGTGCGTCAGGGCTTTGATGCACCCACTGGGAGCGGATCCACGCCTGCTTCGGGTCGTCGGAGACCAGCCAGACCCGCTCGGGGTCGGGGCCGGCCATCACGTTGAGGTAGTAGAGGTCGTACTCGGGAGCGGCGGCGGCCGGACCGTGGTACCCGAACGGAACCAGCGCGATGTCACCGGTGCGCACGAGCGCGTTCGTGTCGATCCCGCCCGCGCAGGAGGAGTAGGTGGCGAAGGTTCCGAACGGGTCGGCTCCCTCAGGAGCATGCGAACCGCGTGCGGGCGCCGCCTCGAAGTAGTAGATCTCTTCGAGCCGGGACTCGTGCCCGGGAACGAGTTCGTCGTGCTTGTGCGCCGGGTGCGAGGACCAGTTCCCGCCGGGCGTGATCACCTCGCACACGATGAAGGCGGCCGCGTCCAGGGCGTCCGGGGTGCCGAAGTTGTGCACCTGCCGGGTGTCCCGGCCGGCGCCGCGGATCTCCACGGGGACCTCGGACTTCGCCAGGTAACGACTAGGTTTGCGCACCGAGCAGACCGCCTCGGCGACTGCCACCCGGCCGGCGCCGGAGATCGCGAGCCCCTGACCGCTGCCTACGTAGACCACGTCGGCGGGGCCGTCGAACACACTCGACCGGCCGTCCAGCTTGGTGGTCGCGCCCTCGTGATCGACCCGGAAGGACCCGGCGAGCGGGATCACGATCCGCTCGACGTCGCCGGCCGGCAGCTCAAGCGTGCCGCCGCCGAGGGCCGCGACCCGGATGCCGGTGTGCTGCCATCCGGGGATCGTGGCGTCCACCACGGATTCCCACCCCTCGCGGGTCAAGGTGCCGCGCGGGCGGAACCACTCGTTGCGCACTGCCATAGTGCGGCCGCCTTCTTTCATCCGTACTCGTGGCGTTCGCACTCTCATCGTGCGGCCGCCTGCTTTCTCTCTGATTCGTGCGCGCCGCGATGGTGCGGGCGCCGCCTTCTTCGCCGTCGTCCCTAGTCGTTCTCGGGGAAGCCCAGGTTGATGCCGCCGTGGCTCGGGTCCAGCCAGCGGCTGGTGATCGCCTTCAGCCGGGTGAAGAACCGAACGCCCTCCGCTCCGTGCGCCTTGGTGTCACCGAACAGCGAGTCCTTCCACCCGCCGAAGCTGAACGTCGCGACCGGCACCGGGATCGGCACGTTGATTCCGATCATGCCCACCTGGACGTCCTTCTGGAACCTCCGCGCGGCGCCGCCGTCGTTGGTGAAGATCGCGGTGCCGTTGCCGAAGGCCCCTGAGTTGATCAGCTCGACGCCCGCGTCGTACGAGGGCACGCGCACGACGCAGAGCACGGGGCCGAAGATCTCCTCGGTGTACACCCGGCTGCCGGTCGGCACGTCGTCGAGCAGGGTCGGGCCGAGCCAGAAGCCGTTGGCGTCGCCGTCGGGCTGCACGTCGCGGCCGTCGACGACCACCGTGGCGCCGTCCTCCAGCGCGATGTCGATGTACGAGGCGACCTTGTCGCGGTGCTGGCCGGTGACCAGCGGGCCCATGTCGCAGCCGCGGCGGCCGTCGCCGATCCGCAGCGTCTTCATCTTGCCGACGATCCTCGACACGAGCTCGTCGGCGACCGGCTCGACCGCGACGACCACGGAGATCGCCATGCAGCGCTCTCCCGCCGAGCCGAAGCCGGCGTTGATCGCGGAGTCGGCGGTCAGGTCGAGGTCGGCGTCGGGCAGGACGAGCATGTGGTTCTTCGCGCCGCCGAGGGCCTGGACGCGCTTTCCGTGCCGGGTGCCGACTTCGTACACGTACTTGGCGATCGGGGTGGAGCCGACGAAGGAGATCGCCTGCACGTCCGGGTGCTCGAGCAGCCCGTCCACGGCCTCCTTGTCGCCGTTGAGCACGGTGAACACGCCGTCGGGAAGACCCGCTTCCTTCCACAGCCGCGCCAGCCAGATCGCCGCGGACGGGTCCTTCTCGCTCGGCTTGAGCACGACCGTGTTGCCCGCCGCGATCGCGATCGGGAAGAACCAGGCCGGGACCATCGCCGGGAAGTTGAACGGCGAGATGATGCCCACCACGCCGAGCGGCTGCCGGGTGGAGTACACGTCGACGCCGGTGGAGACCTGCTCGGAGAACTCGCCCTTGAGGTGGTGGGCCAGGCCGGTGGCGAACTCCACGACCTCCTGGCCGCGGCTGATCTCGCCCAGCGCGTCGGAGAGCACCTTGCCGTGCTCGCTGGTGATGATCTCCGCCAGCTCCTCCTTGCGCGCGTCCAGCAGCTCGCGGAACTTGAAGACGACGGCCTGACGGCGCGCCAGCGAGAGGGCGCTCCACGGGGGGAACGCCGCCTTGGCGCCGGCGACGGCGGCCTCGATCTCGGCCCGGTTCGCCAGAGCGACGCGCTTGGTCTCGACGCCGAGGGCCGGGTCGTAGACGGGAGCGGTCCGGCCGCTGTCTGACGGGTACTCGGCTCCGTCGATCCAGTGCGGTACGACGGGCAGCTCGGGGGTGGTCACGATGGTTCCTTTCAGATGCCGTGGACGAGCGAGGCGGCGATGTCGACGGCCTTGGCGACATCGTCGTCCTGCGGGTAGAGCAGCGTGCGGCCGACGATGAGGCCGTGCACGCCGGGCAGCGAGAGGGCGCTTCCCCACGAGGCGTAGATCTCGTCGGGGTCGCCGTCGGTGTCGCCGCCGAGCAGCAGCGTGGGCATGGTCGTCGCCTCCATGACGCGCTCCATGTCCTTGACCACCGGCAGCTTCATCCAGCTGTACGCCGAGGCCGCGCCGAGGCCGGAGGCGATCGCGACCGAGGTGATGACGGCCTCGGCGGACAGGTGGTTGACGACACGGCCGTCGACCCGTTCGCTCATGAAGGGTTCGAGCATGATCGGCAGCTTGGCCCTCGCCGCGGCGGTCACCGCCTGCGCCGTCGACTCCAGCGTCGCGGACGTGCCGGTGTCCTTGAGGTCCACGCGGACGAGCAGCTTCGCGGCGTCCAAGCGCGAGGTGACCAGCGAGTCGACGTCGTAGGCCGTGTACCGGTCGTCCATCTCGAACACGGCGCCGCGCAGACCGCCCCGGTTCATCGATCCGACCGCGATCTTCCCGTCCAGCAGGCCGAGCAGAGCCAGGTCCTCGATGACGTCGGCCGTGGCGAGCACCCCGTCCACCCCGGGCCGGGAGAGCGCGAGCGCGAGCCGCTGCAGCAGGTCGTACCGGCTGGCCATCGCCATCGGGTCCGTGCGCACACCGAGCGCGCCGCGGGCCGGATGGTCTGCCGCGACGATGAACAGACGCCCGTCACCGCGCACCAGCGGACGGCGGGTCCGTTTCGCGAGCGCGGCGGGGATCGAGTCGGGATCGCTGTGCCGCGCCCGGCGCAGCCGAGAGAGCGCTTCCTCGCTGATGGGCGGCGCGACCCGGTCGGCAGCGTCAGGGGTGTGCACGTCAGATCTCCTTCATGGCTTCTTCGACCTCCGCGGTGGTCGGCATCGCGGTCGAGCACTCGCGGCGGCTGGCGACGACCGCGCCGGCGACGTTCGCGAAGCGGAGGGTCCGTTCCAGCGGCCAGCCACGCAGCAGTCCGTGGCACAGTGCCCCGCCGAAGCCGTCCCCGGCACCGAGCCCGTTGACCACCTCGACGCGGTGCGGCGGGACCTCGACGGTCCGCTCCCTCGTCTTGGCCAGCACGCCGCGCGGCCCCTGCTTGACGACGGCGAGTTCGACGCCGAGTTCCAGCAGGGCGTCGGCCGCGCGGTGCGGCTCGGTCTCGCCGACCGCGATCATGTACTCCTCGCGGTTGCCCACCGCGACAGTGACCTGCGAGAGCACTTTCTCGACCTCGGTCGCGGCAGCCTCGGGCGAGGGCCAGAACATCGGCCGGTAGTCGAGGTCGAGGATCGTCAGCGGCGCACGGCCCCGGGCCTCCCAGGCCGTGAGGTGCGTGGTGCGGCTCGGTTCGCGGGACAGGCCGGTGACCGTCGCCCAGAAGATGCGGGCGTCGCGGATCGCGGTCAGGTCGAGGTCGCCGGTGGTGATCGCGAGGTCGGGGGCCAGCGGGTCCCGGTAGAAGTACAGCGGGAAGTCGTCGGGCGGGAAGATCTCGCAGAAGGTGACCGGCGTCTTGAGCTGCGGCACGATGCCGACGAAGCGGTCGTCGACGCCGAGCCGGACCACCTCGCGGCGGGCGAAGCGGCCGAACGGGTCGTCCCCGGTCGCGGTGACGACGGCCGAGCGCAGTCCGTGCCGGGCCGCGGCGACAGCGACGTTGGTCGCGCTGCCGCCGAGGTACTTGCCGAAGGTCTCGGCGTCCTCGAGGCCGACGCTGTCCTGCAGCGGGTAGATGTCCACCCCGATCCGGCCGATCGTGACGAGGTCGAACGGCGCGTCGGACGGCGGTTCTTGGGGCTGTGTCGTCATGCCTTCGCCACCCCCTTGTCGACTCGGCCGGCCCATAACCGCGACACTCCAGTAATTTGTGCTATCAAACTAACAATATTCAACTTGGTCAAGGACCTCTGCCAGGCCGCCGGCATCCGCCCTGGAGAACGGACACCGTCGACCGTGCACTGTCCACGATCCGGCCCGTCAGGCGGCGCGCACCTTGCCTGAGGTGAAGATCTCGCCGGACACGACGTCGCTCTCAAACTCGTCGAGCGTGCGGCCGCGCGCCTCCGGCACCTGCGCGGAGACGAAGAGCGGCGCGAGCATCGCCCCGGCACGACGGCCGCACCAGGGGCGCAAGGATGCGCGAAGTACCGCCGCGGATCTCGGCCTGGCCGGATGTCGGGGACATGGTGTGGGCTATTTTGTTCTAACAATCTGACGTTTTGCCGGAGCGTAGTCACCCCGCCCCGGCTTGTCCACCCCCCTTCGAGCAGCGGCTTCCCCGGCACTTTCCATGAGGAGCGTCAGATTGTCATAATCATGTGACAAGCACCGAGGCTTGTCAGGTCGACGAAGGAGAAGGAGGTTGAGGTGGCCGAGAGTGCTGCCGACGCGGAGGCGAAGCTGCCCGTCGAGCTCTTCATGGACATCAATCGCGCCAGTCCGATCCCGCTGTACTTCCAGCTCGCCAGCCGGATCGAACAGGCGATGGGCGACGGAACGCTGCGTCCGGGCGCGCGGCTCGAGAACGAGATCGCCCTCGCGGATCGGCTGGGGCTGTCCCGCCCGACCGTGCGCCGCGCGATTCAGGAATTGGTTGGCAAGGGTCTGCTGGTGCGCCGGCGCGGGCTCGGCACGCAGGTCGTGCAGCGCCCGCTGACCCGCAAGGTCGAGCTCACCAGCCTGTACGACGACCTGCAGCAGGGCAGCCGGCATCCCGCGACGGTGCTGCTCTCCCGCGCGGTGGTCGGCGCCGACGAACGGACCGCCGAGATCCTCTCCGTCCCGCCGGGGTCCCCGATCCTGCACATCCGCCGCCTGCGCTCGGCCGACGAGGTACCGCTGGCGATCCTGGAGAACTTCCTGCCCGCCGAGTTCGTCGACATCACGGAGGAGGGCCTCCGGACCCGCGGCCTCTATCAGTTGCTGCGGGCGCGCGGCACGACGTTGAGCGTGGCCCGGCAGCGGATCGGGGCCCGCTCGGCCACGCTCGAGGAAAGCAAACTACTGGGGATCAAGGCACGCGGTCCGGTACTGACGATGGACCGCACGGCCTTCAGCAACAACGGGCGGACCATCGAGTACGGGCACCACTGCTATCGGCCGGATCTCTACTCGTTCGAGACGACGCTGGTGAACAAATAAGGCTCTGGGCTGCGCACGCGTCGGCCGCCGGGTAGGCGGCCGACGCGGCACGCTGAATCAACCCCGGCCGCACTGCGGGGCCACCTGTCACGTTCAAGGTAGAATGTTCGGACAAACTATTGACTGATCTTGTGTCGGTAGGTTTACTTGCCGCCATACGGAGAGCACACCGGCGTGCCGCCTCCTGACGTGAAGTCGCCGGTTGCTTTCGGAGTCCGCAGGACGGCTGTGTCGCTCGAGCCGTCCAAAGCGCCGTCCGGCGCACGTACAAGGAGGTACGGTTCGGTGAAAGTGATCCGTAAGGCCAGACTCGCGGTCGCGGCTCTCGCTGTGCTGCCGCTGCTCGCGCTGAGCGCCTGCAGCGGGGCGAATGCTAGTAGCAGCTCCAGCTCCACCTCCGGGACGTCGGGCAGTTCCCTGTCGGACGGCCTGACCAGCCGCGCGAAGAACCGCACGGTGTACTTCCTGACGTATTACAACCCGGCGAGCGACGTGTTCTGGAATCAGATCCTCACGGGCGCGCAGGACGCGGCGAAGCTGGCCAACCTCAAGCTCGTGCACGAGACGACCGACGGTACCGACGCGTCGAAGATGGTCGACCTCATCAACACCGCCACGGCCACCAAGCCCGCGGCGATAGTGGTCTCGTTCAACGACCCGGCGTGGGAGCAGGCCACCTGCGACGCCGCCAGCCGGGGGATCTCGGTCTTCGCCTACAACGTGCCGCCGTCGGGCGTCGCCAAGAACTGCGTGAAGTCGTTCGTCGGCCAGGACTTCTACGCGGTCGGCCAGATCGTCGCGACGCAGCTGCTCAAGGACGTCTCCCTGAAGGCCGGTGACAAGGTGCTGTGCCCGGCTGAGGAGCCGACCCAGCAGTACGCGATCCAGCGTGGCGGCGGCGTGAACGCCGTCCTGAAGACCGTCGGCGTCCAGTGCACCTATCTGCGTACCGGCGGCGACGACGCGGGGGCGCTGGACAAGATGACCGCCTGGCTGACCGCCAACAAGGACGCCAAGGCGATCGTGCCGCTCGGCGGCACGCCCCACCGCAACGCGGTGGCCGCGGAGAACGCCGCCGGCGCGACGGCGCCGATCCTCGGCTTCGACACCTCGCCGCAGGTCGTCGCCGGCATCGAGTCCGGCCGCATCCTCGGGACCGCCGACCAGCAGGGGTACGTGCAGGGCTTCGACAGCGTCATGCAGGCCGCGCTCTACCTGAACTTCGGGATCTCCCCGGCGAATATCAACTCCGGTGGCAACGGCCTGATCGACAAGAGCAACGTCGGCAACCTCAGCTCGAAGGACCTCGAGGGCGTGCGCTGGTGATCTCCGGGTGCGGCGGGCCGGTCCGCACCCGGCCCGCCGCACCCGGTACCCAGTACCCGGTACCCGCCGCGACGGGCTCAGCCCGGCAGGCATGAAAGTGATTGGCAGTCAACTATGAAGTTAAAGCCAGCTCCACAGTCCGAGGTCGCGCAGAGTCCGGTCCGGCTCGAGATGGACGAGTCGACCGTGATCAGACGGCGGCTCGCGGACAGTCGGCCGACCACCACGGCCGGCCGGCTCAAGGAAAACCTGTATTACATGCGCGGCCGCGGCGCCCTGGAGATCAGCGGCATCTACCTGGCCATCCTCGTCATCTTCTCGATCACGAGTATCGTCAACTCGGCCTGGTTCCCGTTCCTGACCAGCGCCAACCTCTCCGGGGTCATCTCGCAGAACGTGCCCGTCCTGGCGATCCTCGCCATCGGCGCCGGCATCCTGATGATCGCCGGCGAGTTCGACCTCTCGATCGGCGCCTCGATCGGCCTGTCCGCCGTGGTCTTCATCCGCGTGGCCAACAGCCACAGCTGGGTTCTCGCCTTCTTCGCGGCGGTGGGGACCGCGATGCTGGTCCACCTGATCAACGGCTGCATCGTCGTGTTCACCCGGATCCCGTCCTTCATCGCGACGCTGGGCATGTCGTTCTTCTGGACGGGCGCGAGCATCAAGGTCAACGGCCTGACGCCGGCGATCCTCAACACGGTCGGCCACGGCACCGCCGTCGACATCTTCGCGGGCAACCACGGCTGGTTCCGCTCGCAGCTGCTCTGGCTGGTCGGCATCGGCGTGGTCGCCTGGTTCTACCTGCACCGCCACCGCCTCGGCAACAAGATCTACGCCGTCGGCGGGAACGCCGCGGCCGCCAAGGCCGTCTCGATCAAGCCGAACGTGGTGAAGCTGCAGTCGTTCGCGATCCTCGGCTTCATGGTCGGCATCGCGGCGATCCTGATCGCCGTCCGCACCGCCGACATGCAGCCCGGCACGACCGGGGACTACACGCTGCTGGCCATCGCCGCGGCGGTGGTCGGCGGGTGCGCGCTGACCGGCGGCAAAGGCTCGATCTTCGGGATGGTCATCGGCGCCGCGCTCATCCTCACCGTCGAGAACGGACTGGTCCTCGGCAACGCCCCGGCCTTCTACGTCCAGCTGTTCCTCGGCCTGAGCATCGTCGTCGCCGCCATCTTCAACAAGTTCATGGAAGGGAAGGCCACATGAGCGCGACGAGCACGACTCGCGAGAGCCTGCTGCGGCTCGAGGGCGTGACGAAGAAGTACGGGCCGAACACCGTGCTCGACAACGTCTCGTTCTCCGTCGGATCCGGCGAAGTGGTCGGGCTGCTCGGCGACAACGGCGCCGGAAAGTCGACCCTGGTGAAGATCATGTCCGGGGTCGTACCGATGACCGCGGGCTCCTACTACTGGCAGGGCGAGCAACTGGCCCGTATCAGCCGCCCGGAGACCGAGCGGCGCGGCGTGGAGACCATCTTCCAGGATTCCGCGCTGGTGCCTTCGATGTCGATCACGCGCAACATCTTCGCCGGCCGCGAACTGACGAACAAGCTCGGCTTCCTGCGGCTGAACAAGATGGACGCGATCACCGGCGAGATCCTCGACAGCGTCGTGCACATCGAGGGAATCAAGAGCGCCAAGCAACTGGTCGGTTCGCTCTCCGGCGGCCAGGCGCAGGCGGTGGCGATCGCGCGGGCCGTGCACTTCAAGCGCTCGCTGCTGATCCTCGACGAGCCGACCTCGGCCCTGGCCGTGCGCGCGACCGAGGCGCTGCTCAACTACCTTGTCGCCCTCAAGGCGGAGGGTGTCAGTTCGGTACTGGTCACGCACAACCTGCACCACGCCTTCAAGGTCTGCGACCGGCACATCGTCATGAACCACGGCCGCGTGATCCTCGACGTCGACCGCGAGGACACCAGCGTGGATGAGCTGACCGCCGCGGTGGTCGAGGGGGCGGAGGGAGTGCGCAGGCTCCGCCAGGACAAGCCGCTCGCGTGACGATGCCGGCTCCGCGTGGCTGCAGTCGCTGTGCGGTCATTCTCTCGGGCTGCTCAGGCCGCGCCGGGGCCTTCCGCGGTCGAGCGCGGCCGCGCCGTGCTGCCGCGGACCACGAGCGTGGTGGGTACCACGTGCTCGACAGGCTCGCATCCCGGGGTGCGCAGGCGCCGGAGAGCGGCTGACACCGCGGTGGATCCCATCTGCGCCGGATCCTGGTTGACCGTGGTGAGGTCGACCGACGAGAGACGGGCCAGCATGGTGTCGTCGAAGCCGGTGAGGGAGACATCCTCCGGGATCCGGACGCCGTGGCGGGAAAGGACCATCATCATCCCCAAGGCGACCTGGTCGTTCGCTGCGACGATGCCGGTGGGCAGTTCGTCGCGTTGCAGCAGCGTCTGCGCGGCGACGGCCCCGGTCTCCTCGATGTAGTCCTCTGTCATCCGGACGACGTCCGCCTCCAGTCCGGCCTGCCTTACGCCGCGTCGGAAGCCTTTGAGGCGCAGCGGTCCAGAGGGCATCGAGGGCGTGTGGATGTAGGTGAGCCGACGGTGGCCGAGGGTCGCCAGGTGGTGGACCGCGTCGGAGATGCCCACGTCGCCCGCGGAGCGGACCACGTCCTGAGAGCCGGTGGGCCGCTGTCTGCCTCCGACGACGACGACCGGGACCGGGCAGCGTTGGACCAGTTCCCGGAGGGGCGCATCCGTCAAACTGGAGCCGATGATCACGATGGCCGCGCACCGGTGGCCGAGCAGCTCCTCGACCGCGTCCTCGGTGCCCCGCATAGAAGTTTGCGCGCTCAGGACGAGGTCGTAGTTGTGGGCTCCCGCAGCCGGATACATCGCCTCGACGATTTCCAGTTCGACGAGGTGGGTGGGGGCGAACACCACACCCAGGTGAGTGCTACGCGTCTGACGCAGCGACTGGGCGCCGGCATGCGGCGTGAATCCGAGTTCGCGTGCTGCTTCGCGGACGCGTCGGCGTGTCTCATCGCTCGCTCCGGGCAGGTCGCGCAGGACCAGGGACACCAGCTGCCGGGACACGGCCAGCCGTGCCGCGATGTCGGCCATCGTCGGGGGACGCGACCGCCCCTCGGACGGCACCTGTCGGGCGTCGGCGCTGACGGCTTCTCGGGACGTCAGCAGCGCCGCCGGATGGCGCGGCCCCTGCTCGAGGCCGTCGTCAAGGCCGGTGGGCTCGACCTCGCGTATCGGTGTCTGCTGGACGACCTGCGTGCCCAGCCCCCGCCGTCGCACGAGAAGGTCCTTGCCCACGAGCTCTTGGATGGCCCGCCGCACGGTCGGCCGGGAAAGGCCCAACCGGTTTCCGAGGACGAGTTCGTTCTCGACCCTCGTGCCGGGCTTTAGTGTTCCGTCGCTGATCGCCTGTTCGAGGCGGTTCGCGAGCTGGAAGTACAGCGGGACCGGGCTGGAGCGGTCGATGTCGATGAAGAGGTCCACGGGCAACGTCTCCGCGGCGACCGCTTCGATCTCCGGCACGTCAACCGCCTCTGTCAAGCGAACAGGTCTTCACGCTTGTCACTAGTTTATGGCAAACGCGCGGCGGATTGGGTGGCCGCTCCGAGACGAGCCCCTGGCGCGACCCCACGCGTTTTCCATCAGGGGCTCCGCGATCTACGTCGCTGCTGTCCGCGACATTCCGGGATGACCGATCCGCCTGGATTGCGTTGGCGAGATCACCTCACTGAACCGCCCCGTGTTCGATCGGGCCGCTGTTGCCCTTGGTGGAGCGCACGTTCCGGCATCCGGGGCGTAAACGTTAGACGGACCGGCGGGTGTTGTGCGGGATCCTGTTCGTGCTCTACACCGGGATCCCGCGGCGGTTGCCGCCCCGTGAGCTGCGCTTCGGCTTCGAGATGACCTTCTGGCGCCGACTGTGCCCGGGCTTCGGTTTGGACTATGATTTTCGGCGGCTGCCAGGAAGCCACCGGCCCGCGGGAATGGGCTCAGCCCACCTGGCGTGAGTGTTGCGTGTCGCCACCGTTCTCCTTTCGCGCCTGACCATGCGGACATCAGGCAGACGAGAGGAGCCATCGTGCCGACCGCAGACTTGCCTCAACGCCCGAACCTTGACAGCTTCCGCCGCCAGGCCCGCGCTCTGCAGCGCGCCGTCCGGGCCGGCGATTCCACCGCCGTCGACCGGCTGGGCCGCCATCATCCCCACGCAGTGCCCGACGACGCCGGCGCATTCCAGCTCAGCACGGCGCAGTTCGTAGTCGCCCGCGAGTACGGCTTCGCCAGTTGGACTCGGCTCAAGCGATACCTGGAAACCGTGAAGCAGCACGGCTGGGAGACCGCGCTCGCCGTGGCTCCGGCCGCAGACTCACCCGGCGCCCCGGCTGCGGAGTTCTGCCGGCTCGCCTGCCTGACCTACAGCCGCGAGGACGGGCCGGAGCGTTGGGCACAGGCCCGGCAGCTGCTCGCCGAGCATCCCGACCTGACGAACGCGGACATCTGGGCCGCCGCGGCGGCGGCCCGCCCGGACGACGTCGCCCGGCTGCTCGCCGCGCAGCCCCGGCGGGCGACCGAGCGCGGTGGCCCGTTCCGGTGGCGGCCGCTGTACTACCTCGTCTACTCGCGCTTTGACCCGGACGTCGCGGCCGAGCCCGTACTCGCAATCGCCCGACTACTGCTGGATGCGGGCGCCGACCCCGACGAGGGCTACCTCTTCGACGCGCTGCCGTCCCCTTTCACGTTGCTGACCGGGGTGTTCGGCGAAGGTGAGCTGGGTCGCGTACGCCAGCCGCGCCACCCGCACTGGCGGGAACTGGGCCGGCTGCTGCTGGACGCGGGCGCCGACCCCAACGACGCCCAGACGCTGTACAACCGCATGTTCTCGCCCGACGACTTGCACCTCGAGCTGCTGTTCGAGTACGGACTCGGCACCGGCGACGGCGGCCTGTGGAAGGCACGCATCGGCGAACTGGTCCGCGCGCCGGCCGACATGCTGCGCATCCTGCTGCGCTGGGCGGCCGAGCACCACCAGCCGGACCGAGTGCGACTGCTTGTCGAGCACGGCGTGGACTTCCGGTCCCCGTTCACAGGTGACGGACCGGCGTGGAGCCCGGGCGACGGGCGCACACCGGTCGAACTCGCCGGGCTCCACGGCGACGGCGAGATCGCCGACTACCTCATCGCCCAGGGCGCACCGCCACCCGCCCCGGATCCGGCACGCGAGCTGATCGCCGCGGTGTTCCGCGCCGACCGCTGCGCGGTGCAGCGGATCCGGGCCGCGCATCCCGACGCGGTCATCGAAGCCCGCGCCAGCCGACCGGGCCTGATGGTCTGGGCTGCCACTCGGGCGCCGCGCGGCACTATCGCGCTGCTGGCCGAGCTCGGCTTCGACGTGAACGCCTACGGGCGCGGGGACGCGCCGGTCGAACAGCCGTGGGAGACCGCGCTGCACCAAAGCGCCGCACACGGCGACGCCGAGCTCACCCGGCACCTGCTGAGCCTCGGCGCCAACCCCAATCTGCGCGACAGCCGCTTCGACGCCACACCGCTGGACTGGGCCCGCCACCTCCACCAGCTGCCGACCGCCGAGCTGCTCGAACCCCTCACCAGGTAGCCAGGCCTGTGCGCCGGACGACCTTCCCGGCGCCCTCAGGCCCGATTCGCCAGCTGTGCGGCCAGTGCCGCTCGATATTACGAATCCGCTGGCTGGCCTGTGGTCTGCTGTGAGCGCTATGCAGCTGCCTGATACTCGCTCGTGATGCCTGCGAGTACCGGTTTTCGCCGGATCCGGGCGGCCTCCAGGTCGATGGCCTTCGCGACGGGACGGTCGCGATCGTCGCCTGGTACGCGCTGCGCGATGCCCTGGTGCGGGCGCGCTCGGTTGTAGTGCGAGGCGTACTCGGCCAGCACAGCGCGCACATGCGTTTCGTTCAGGATCAGGATGTGGTCGAGCAGCTCGCGGCGCAGGGTGCCGACGAGCCGTTCGCAGACAGCGTTCGCCCGGGGCGCCAGCGGCGGGGACGTGAGCATCCGCAGGCCGCAGTCCTCGAACACGGCGTCGAGCCAGGCGGTGAGCTGTCCGCCGCGGTCGCGAATGAGGAACTTGATCTCCTGCAACCGCTCCCCCACCGCCATCGCCAGGTTTCGGGCCTGCTGCGCGCTCCACGCCCCGTCCGGGTACGCCGTGAGCCCGGCGATACGCAGTCGGCAGGTACCGTGCCCGATGAACACCAGGACATAGACCGTCTTGAGCAGCACGGTGTCCACGTGCAGGACGTCCGTGGCGATCACGGCCCTGGACTGCGCGGCCAGGAACTGTTTCCAGGTCGGGCCGCTGCGGCGCGGCGCGGGGTCGATCCCGGCGGCGTTGAGAATCTCCCAGAGCGTCGAGTGCGCGACCCGGTGGACCAGCTTGACCAACTCACCCTGGATGCGCCGGTGCCCCCACCGCGGATTTTCGGCGGCCATCCGCAGGATCAGCGCCTTCACCACAGCCCGCGTCGACGGACGGCCCGGCGGCCTACGCACCGGGGTGTACTCGCACGCCACCAGCCGCCGGCGCCGTGACAAGAGGGTCTTCGGCGTGACCGGGAACACCCCGTCCCAGCGGACCCGCGGGATCAGGCCGCACAACACGGCGAACCACGCC